>Ga0209353_10002031_pt1 | contig 11261 bp, 17 predicted proteins | sample LauGreSpBDMM15SD_2_FD_187561 | JGI IMG/M metagenome (GOLD analysis project Ga0209353, IMG submission 187561) | Freshwater lake microbial communities from Lake Michigan, USA - Sp13.BD.MM15.SD (SPAdes) (version 2) | ecosystem: Environmental > Aquatic > Freshwater > Lake | place: Lake Michigan...
TTGCACCGACTCAAAGATCAAAAGAGGATTTGTTTTCACTCACAGGGGTAGGGCATGAAAGGTGGAGCAAGAGTAGGGTCAGGCAGGAAGCTACCCGACATTGACGAGCGTAGAGCATTCAGTTTGTTTGAACAAGGCTTTAGCAAGCTAGAGATTGCAAACAGGTTTGGTGTCAACTACAACAGCTTGCGTACCATCTTCCGCAAGGCGGGTAAGTTCAAACCATCAAAGAAGAGGAAAACATGAACTGGCGAGAATTAACGATCAAGTATGTAAAGGATTTGCTCAGACCAAAAACTCCTTTGGAGATGGTGCAAAAGGAACTGACAGAGGCACAACTTGCCAAGTTGCAAGCAGAAACCTCAGTCGAGTATTCGCAAGCCATTGTGAACTACAACGAGCAAAGAATCTTTAGGCTTTACAAACGCATCACAGAACTTCAGGAGTTTGGGCATGAGTGAATCACTGAACCGCAAGAGACAGATTGAGGAGTACAAGACCCAACAAGAGGTCTATGACGAGTTACGCAATGACATCCTTGAACAGGTGGCTGTCGAGATTGAGAAGATGCAAGGGTTCGGAAAAGATACTCTTGATTCGTTTGGGATATTTATTAGAGGGATGAAGCGATGAATTCAGCATGGGACTACAAGGGACAACCATCAATCTGGACAACAGACTCGAAACTCAAGATGATTACTGTTGCAAAGATGAATGGTGAGAATCGCAGAGAGCAGATCAGGAAGACAGAGCAGTCTTTAAATGAACGCAAGCAATGCCTCACCTACTCAAAGGCAGATTTAAAGAAATGATTGTCAAGATACGCACCTTTTATGGCAGAAGCAGAGGTCTGCGAGGCGAGAGGGAGACTAAGGTAGACCAAGGCGTAGCTTGGTTATGCCAGAAGTGTGGAGAGGTGATTCTGTACGAACACCTTGTCTCCAAACACTTCTGCAAGACTCAGATTAAGCTACAAGTCCATTCAGATAAGTAGTCTTGCCGGCAACCTTAGTCGCAGTCAGTTCTTGTTTCTTAAGGTTGTTTGGGTCATAGCTAACATGAACCCAACCAGAATCAGGAACTCCTTGGGTGTAGAACTCTAAGATCAATTGTGTGTAGTCCAAGTTGTCCATAATCCATTGAGCCAAATCAGCGTTGGCAACACCAACTATCTCAATATCTGCCGCCATGCCCTTGCAATGGTCTGAGGACTTCGAGCCATTCACTGCCGCATTTGACTCAGGACTACGATAGGCAGAGTTCACGGTGACAGACTTGCCAAAGTGTTCACGAACTGGTTGCAATACCTTTTCGCAAAGAGTCTTCAAGTTCTCAAGTGCCTGTTCATCAGGTGTATTGTCTAGACCCAAACGAGTGGCAGTGTCTGACTTGGTGAGTTCTTTCAGGGTGAAGTTGGCTGACAAGTTCATGGTTTTCCTTTCAAGGTTTCGTAGATTGAGTTGTAGGCTTCGATGCAGGAGTTGAGTTGTCTGGTGTTGGAGTCTCCTTGCTCGGTGATAGCGATAAGAGATTTAGCAATCTCTCTGTCAAGTTCGGCTGTTGTTTGAACGCTATCTCCGCTGGTAGGGGCGGTATCTGTGGTGGCTTGTATGGGGCAGTTGGTTGCTTTGACAGGAATCCGCAACCGCAAAGAACCAGAGTCAATGTCAGCATTACGCTTTTGTTGAGCAAGTTTGGCATCTTGATTTGCTTTCTGAAGTTTAGTGGTTTGGGCTTGAATTGCTGAGACTAGGATTTGTTCTTTCTGCCTAGCTTCAGCATTGAGTTTGGCAATCTCAAGTTGCTGACGAGTGATCTCATCTTCTGAGCCTTTCCAGTACCCACTTCCAAAGGCACTCAGCACCGCTAAGACGATGCCAAGAATTACATAAGGGTTGAAGATACTCATGGCTTTGGTGGCTCGTCAGAGTCAGCATCAGCATCTGCCTTGGCAAAAGCCTTGGCACTGGCTGAAACAGCACTACGACCAGCTACACCACCAAGCACACCAGTGATGAACACCATGATAGTGTTGATCTGTTGGGTGTAGACCTTATCAATTGCCGCCATGCCTGACATTGGTTGCGTCACGAATGAAACGCTGTAGAGGAACATGGCAACAGAGCCAAGGAGAATCATGGTCAGGGAAAAGATAACGACCGCCCAAATTCGGACTTCAATCTCTTCAGCAGTCATGCGGTTATTTTGTTTGTATCCTACTGTTGGCATTACTTTTTCTCCTGTTCAGGTTTGACTAACATTTCTGGACAAGTACCTGTAGCGGTACAAATTGGGGGCTTACATTCGGTATTCTGCCAATTCTGAGGGTCTTGGCAAGGGTATCTGAACCTGTCTTCACAGGCAGACAATAGAACCAGTGCCATAAAGCAAACTATTTTCATTTCTCTTTCTCCCTCTCTTTTTGTTCAACCTGTCTTCTGAGTTTCTCAACTTTTTCAATCTGAGACTTTGCCTCATTTTTAGTCTCCAAGATGTCAATATAAAGAAACCCCATCAATGGCAACAGCAAAGCAATCAAGACACAAGCGGCAATCCATCCCATTATGTCTTCCTCAACTGACTTACGAACAGTAACCACAGCCACAGGTACAGGAGGAATATAAAAGTCACCGCTAGATACCCTAGCTTTAACTGGAAGTTTCTTTCCTCTTCCTTGCGTAGCCATACCTCTTGCCTCTTTTTAGCCTCTTCCTTTAACCTTGCTTGGGTTTGCTCCTCTTCAATCTTGTCCTTCATGCTATATACAGAACTATACAAAGCCCCCATCTCAGGGGGCGCACTATAGACGAGGCACTCACGAATCTGAATCACCAACCTATCCATCTCTTGCTGTGCCATCACCCTCTTTAAAGCCGCTTCCATGTGGTTCTGGTCAGGGTCATAGACTGTCAGACTTTTTTCTTCTTCTTCTCTGATGTGTGCCGCTAACTGCTCCTGCAACTTAAAAAACTCTGTTAAGTCTTGGACAATCCCAATTTTGACTTGAGTTTCATCCACATCGACATAAGTAGGCTTCTTAGACTTAGCCACAGGCTTTGCAACTTGAGGCTTTGGGCTACCAGCAAAGAACTTGCGTAGCTTGCTCCATAAGCCACCAAGTTCCTTGCCGATAGCCACAACTTCATCAGCAGTGGCTTTGACTTGGACAAAATGCTCACGAGCGGATTTGTACAATTCAACAGACTGTTGTATTTTTGAGACAAGCCCTGCCGCCATGAGGCAAATCGTGATCGGATCAATTTCAGTCTCCTACTCTGTTTGTGCATTGGATAACACATTAAACATTAGTGGATAGTCAAGTTCAGGGAATAAACCAGTAACTTTATTAACTTGTCCAGCACCCTTGCCAGCGATATATGCTGATTCACCAACCAATCTTGGAGATGATGCGGCTAAATATCCAAGACCCAATGGAGTCGAAATCTGAGTTCCTAGAAGTCCAGCAGTACCAATAGTTCCAGCACCCTGAATGCCTCTAGGAGTCCATGAACTTAATGCCTGACCAGCAAGTGCTGGCTTAATTGGTATGTTTCCAGCTTGCTCAAGTTGAGTTGCCAAGTTCATGCGCTGACCATAGTTTGCATTTACATTGTTACGCATGACTGATTGCAACTTACGCAAACCAGCATCAGCACTAGCCTTTTTCCCTAAAGATAAAGAACGCTCAATTTCCTTGATTTGGTCAGCAGTTTCAGCATACTGCTTCATTGTGTCAGCGTATGTTGGGGCTTGTCTTTGAATGGTTGATTTGATTGAGTTGTAAATGTCACCAACAACAAGTCTTGAACTCTTTTTCTCAAAAGGTATTGACTCAAGGACATCACCAACTGATTGTTTTAAAGCATCAAGACCTTCAGGCGTATGGTAAGTTGCAGGGTCTGAGTTCTTCCAATCATCAATTATTTTCTGAGCCTCTTGCACTTTACCCAAGGCATAATCGCTTTTGACTTTACCTTTAAAGGTAATTTTGTCCATAGCATTTTTTAATGCTGTATCAACATCATCAAACCTCAATACTGTTTGATCTGTTTTAATGTTCGCCATATTTGCACGATAAGCCTGTTGCTGTTGCTTAGTCATTGCATCAAGGTTTGCTTTTGCGTCTTCAAGAACCTGAAGTTGGTCAGCAGTGCCACGCAAATTTTCTGTGAAAGACTTAGCTTTTTCACCACCTTCTTTACCAGCTTGGTATGCTTGCTGAACAGCCTCAGACCCTGCGCCAGTAGTCATGCCTAAAGTTGGAGCAACTGCTTTAGCACCATAAACAACTGGTGCGGCGGCTATTCTTAATGGGTCTGTAACTTTTGCGGCTGTTGTTAAAACCTTTGATGCTGTACTAGCTTTAGGTACAAGACCAGCACCACCAGTAAACACAAGAGAGGCATCAGATAAAACACCAGCAGGGTCAGTAGCTAATGCTTGCTTTGCACTTTCAACGCTTCCATATCTGTTAACCATAAAAGCACCAACTTGTTCAGCAGACTTCTCGCCTTTAAGTCTCATTTGCTTTGCCAAGTCAGACTCAAAGAAAGGCTCTCCAAGAACCTTTGATGTCGCACCAACAAACAAAGTTCCCAAATCTCTTGCTGTTTGTACAGGGTCTGTAACAGCACTAAAGACATCACTTGCCATGTTGTACAAAGAACTTGGGAAGTTCAAAATCGCACCAGTTACAACCTCAGTTGTAGATAGTGATTTTTCAGATTTAGGTTGTTGCTTTGTTGTTTGTCCTACTGTTGGTTGGCTTGTCGATGGGGATAAGCCTTGTTCACGCTCATATTGGTCAATTTGAGCATCTGTATACCCTGCCGCTTTAGCGGCTACACGATCAATTTTTGCCATGATTTATCTCTTTCCGCCAGTTATACCCAATGGGTTTGTATTGTCACGCTCGATCACAAAGCTAGACATAGGAGGTTTAATTCCATTTGGTTTTAAAGCATCTAATGCCGCCTTGCTGTAGCCTTGAACACGCAAAACATTGTCAATTTTGTTATATGCCTTTTGTGCAAGTTCTGCTTGCCTTCTTAAGTTCTTTTCGGCTTGGGCTGAATTCATGCCTTTTGTCACCATTGCTTTTTCAAACTCAGCTTTTTCTGGCGCAGTCAATGCCGAGCCAAACAAATCATTTCTAACTTTATTGATGTTGTTTTGATAGTCTTGCCACCATTGATAAAGTGCAACACTTTTTTCATCACTTTGCTTACCAGCCGCAAAAACTGCAACCTCACCAACCGCATTAGTTCCAAAACCAGCAAATTCTGGCTTGAATGCTTCATAAATACCAACAAGGTTATCCACACCTGTAGATTGACCAGCAAGTTTTGTCGCATCGCCAAATTTAATTTCTTTGCCATCTTTAGCTTTTTCTGCTTTAGCAGTTGCCTCATCCAACTTCATTCTTTGCTGGAATGCGGCATTTTGTCGTGCCAGTGCAAGTTGTGACTGTGCCAATGCAAGATATGCTTGTGAGTTCTGGAGATTTTGCTCCCTCATAGCCGCCATTGATTCTTGATTGATTTTGATTTGTGCTTGATTTTGGTCAAACTGTTGAATTCGCTGAGTCATATCAGCTAATTCTCTGAACTTTGCATCAACCTTTTCAGGGTCAATCATTCCTTTAGCAAAACTAGTTGAGTATTGAGTTGCAAGAGTTTTCACATTTGCAGGAATGGTTGGGTCTTCAAGGAATACCTTGAATGGGTCTTCTTCTGGCGTACCACCCGCACCTAATTGACGCAAAGGTTTAAGAACTTCAGCTTGTTGAGTAATTAACGCACGACCTTCAGGGGATGCAAGCAATTGTGCTTTGACATCTTCATCAATAGTTCCATCAGGTTTTTTGAGTTTGCCAAACAACTCATTAGCTTTAGTTACACGATTTCTAGCAAGTTGCTTTTCTTGTAAAGACTCAATACCTTGAACACCCTCAAGTCTCTGCTTGACAATGTTTGCACCAACTTGACCATATTGAGAAATCAGTGTATTTGCAACATTCTGATTGAATGTTTGAGTTTGTGGGTCAAGCAGTGGTGTTGTTGGCTCACCAGTGTCAGGGTCTATACCACTGGCTATGCTTAATGCTCTGGACTCCAAGCTACGCTGTTTGATACCCTCGCCACGCTCAATCAAAAACTTCTCACGCTCAAAGCCACGAGCCTCTGCAACAGCAGATTGCTCTTTTGCCCTCATCATCTCATTACGCAATAGGAATGCCGCTTCTTGGTCACCAGTTTGTAGTGCGGCTTGAATTGCTTGAGCATAAGAATCAGGATTGCTTGGGTCAATCATGCCAATCAATTGCTGACGCTGAGTAATCTTCTGCAACTGTGGGTCAACACCACCCAAAGCACCACCAATGGCACGACCTAATTGCTGTGCGCCAAGAGCAATACCATACTGCCCTTGTTGCATGGGGTTGAGTTCAGCCATACGCAAGGCACGAGCCTCCATAGCGGCTTGACGCTGTTGCTCATACTGCTGTGGGCTTGCGAATAAACCTAAGATGTCTGTTGCCATGATTTATCCTTAAAAATCCATTGGGTTTGCATATGACGCATCAAATGCAGATGATCTATACCTATCATTAAATGATGGGGCTGTTGCATAGTTGTACAACTTAGATAAGCCTTTAGCCACGCCACTACCAAATTCAGGACTGCTACCTAAATTCATCAAGCCAAGTCCTATGCCGCTGTTTTCATTTGCACGCTGAATGGCTGTAGCCGCACCCATTCCACCCAATAACAAACTTCTTCCAACACCAGCACCAGCTTCAGCAGAACGACCGCCTAATGCAGAACCTAAAGTTAAGGGCTGTTGACCAAGTTGTTCAATGGCAGAACCAGCACCCAAATAGCTTGTAAATGGATTCAAAGCGTTAACTTGACCTGCTGAATACAAGTTATAAATATCTGAACCTGTACCAAACAATCCCGCACCAAATGCGGTTCTTTGTCTTCCAGCTTCTTCAGCATTTGCGGCAAGTTGTAAATCTTGTTGGGCAATAGCGTTGTAGTACGCTTCCATTTCAGGAGTTGTTGCGCCCAATCCAGCCGCACCACTTGGACGCAATCCTGTAGCACCTACAGACAAACCGCCACGACCTTGTTGGAACAACTGATTCTGCAACTGAGCCATTTGTCTTTCACGACTTGGTGCAAGCAAGTTGTACTGACTCTCCATGTACTTCTGTGCAGTTTGTTCTGGAGTTTGATCTAAGTATCTACCACCTAGATTAAACAAAGATTCAGCCGCACCAACAGTAGGTCTTAGCATGGCTTCACCTGCCTCTGCTTGACCTAATCCTCTTTCTGTTAAGCCCATCAATCTATCTTGATAGCCTCTTAATTCAGGAGCAACTGTGTAGCCAGCACCAGTTAGATAACCGCTAGGGTCAAATTGGAAGTTTGAAGTGCCATAGCGAGTAGTTACACCTACAGGGCGAAACTTAGCCGCTTCAGCCGCAATTCGTGCCGCCTCAAGGTTTGATCGTGCAGATGCTTCACCCGCTTGTCTTGTGGCTCTACTTTGCATCGAGCCGCCAAGCAGTGATGCCCCTGCTCCAATAATTGCTCCAATAGGCATATCAATCTCCCTTAATCAAAATTTCATCCACTTTTGACGGGTCTTTCTCGTCTGTGGCATGAATACAAAACCAAACACAATCAGTTAGCGCTTTAACCCCATGAATCAATCCTGCCTTAATCTCAAGGCAAGCAGGAGCAATCACAATGTCAATCTCATTACCACGCAACACCGCAACCTTACCTTCAGCCAAGATAGACAAGTGATTGAAGTTATGCGTATGCTTCAAAATGCTCATTCCCGCAGTAAAGAATGACTCTTTGGCATACAACCCATCACTGAAATGATGAGTAATGCGATATTCAGGGTCTTGCATCATCATACTGTGCGCTTCCACATATACACAGTAATGTACGGCTGATAGTTAGCATTTGTGCCACTTGAACCAGTTGAGGAGTTTGTTACTGTAATTCCAGTAGTAGCTGTACTGCTATTTACAGATAAACCTTCAACCATCCGTTTTTCACTTTGTCCTGTTTGCGCTTGAGCACCAGAACCTGTTTGATTAATTAAGTGACTGTGACCTGAATCATTTACTGTTGCAGTGTGAGTATGACTTACAACAATTGCATCTGCACTACCACCAGTTTCTTCAGCAGTGTCAAACAGTGCATTACCTGAATCAAAACCAACCATGACACGACCAGCACCAAATGCAGTCCATGTACCAAAACCAAGCAATGTTGCAGGGTTAGTGCTGACGCTTGCATTTGTGTAGATAGAACCAACTGGATACAACAAAGAGATTGCCGCTTGAACAAAAGCAGTTGTAGCAATTTGTGTTGTATTTGTACCGCTTGAAGCAGTAGGAGAAATAGGTGTACCAGTAAAAGTAGGACTTGCCGAATCTGCCTTGGTTGCAATGGCAGTGGCAATATTATTAAACTCTGTGTCAATCTCAGTACCTTTGACAATCTTCAAAGGGTTGCCAGAAGATAAAGCATCTTTAGTGGCAAAGTTGGTTGCTTTTGTGTAATTTGTCATATCTATCCTTAACTTAATCTACCTTGTTTAGATTGAATCTCAATCTTCTGAAATGACAATGCTGTCCCATCAATATCAGACTCGTAACCAGATTGCACAACCTTGCCAGAACCTGATGCTGAAACTGTTAATGTTTGCAAAGCAATACCATCAACATACTCTGCAATGACAGTAGCGTTTGCACCATACTCTGCAACACCATACAGACTTTCGCCCTGCGTTGGGATAGTCACACTGTCAGACAAGTAGTTGGTCTTGAAGTCAAAGCCCCACTTGAATGTAACTACTTGATTACTTCCACCAATTACAACAGTAGACAACTTCTTCAAAATAGAAGTGACATTTTGATCGCCAAGGTCAGAGTGGTTTGTGTAGTACAACATTCTGTATTCAGCATCATGGTCTTGGAAAGTACCGTACTTGCCTACATAACCATTCTTACCAACCAACAAATCACCGTTTCTGCGAGACAACAATGATGTTGGTTCTATAGAGTCCCAAGTTGTAGCCCTTGCCGCACCATCCTGCAAATACGCTTTTGTGTCGAAACAGAACACTGACTTTGTACTGGGTGTAGTCAACAAGTAAAAGGCTTCACGCTCTGAATAAACAGACTTGATATTAGCCAATGTCTCACCAGCCACAGTCTCCATCAAATCATTACGAATGTTCTTAGACAAGTCTCTCTCAGGAGATGACTTCTCTTGAATAGTCCTCATCAATGATCTGACACCAGAATTAGACAAGAAAAGCACATCAGTGCTAGTTGTCTGAATACTGTCTCTAGCAATACAACCAATACCCTCAACAGTGTCATGCAATGACATCGATGCTGGTGTTGTGGCATTTTGGTAAATTAGAATTTGACGCTTACCAAAGATAAACAAGAAACCATTGTGTGCTGCTAGACCTGTGATCTCATCAGCACCATTCACCCAAACACGGTCTACATTCAAAGAACCTGATGTACCTGTTGACCAAACATGACCAGCAATCAAGTCAGAGAAAAAGACTGTTGCGTTATTGGCTGTGGTGTTTGCCGCCCACAATCTACCAAAAGCAGAGATTGCAATATTGGCATCAGGCACAGTGCCTACATAACCTGTCTTCTCCGACACTCTACGAAATGTTGTAGTGCTTACAGCAGGGTCATAGATCAGTGGGTTAAACCCTGACTGAAAGAAGTAAGTGATGTTGTTTAAAGACGCTGTTTGCCAATTGCTTGCGGTAATAGTTGGTGCTGTACCACCACCCCCATAGGTCAACTCCACAATAGCATTAGAGCCATCAAGTTTAAACAGCTTGTTGTTACCAGCAAACAAAACAGTCAAAGTGCCATCTGCTTGAACCAACTCATTCATCACAGTAACATCGTTTGCCCCCAAGTTACCAGTAGATGAGTTAAGCCTAGAAAAACCTTTGCGTGAACCAATACGACCATACTGGTCAATCACGCAATTAGTCGCAACCAAAGCAAAGCCAGCATTCAAATCAAGAGGCGAGTCTTGAGTATTCAACCCATAAAAGCCGGGGGCTGAAATGCTTGCAATTTCTAGTTGCTTGCTCATATTGCTACAAACTCCTGATTCTCAGGGTAACGAGTGCCTTCTAAAGCAATGTGGTCAGAGAGCATAGATTTGTACAACAGATAAGCCTCAGATGAAGACAGACCGCCATCTTCACCACGCTCTACCAATGCACGAGCATAAGCATTCTGAGCCACTAAAACATCAGGGACAAGCACTACTGTTGAACCTGATGCCAGAGTAGCTTGTGGCACTGTTAAGGAAAACTTGATTGTGTATACGCCATCAGGTATTGGATATAAATTTACCTTAGTGTCGTAATTACCATCAACGCCATCAAAAGCAAATTCTGTGGGGAGAGAGTTCACAAGTGGCGTAAAGTTTAGCTTTCGGTTCATATCCACAAAACTGATGTTTATCAAACCAACATTGCTTGTGGTATTGATGACATCCATGACTTGAAACTTCTGTCCTGCACCTGTCAAAGAATAAGCTGCTGTAGATGCAACGGTTGTAACTGTAATAGTTTGACCCAACACATTCCATGAAAAGGCATCTTCAACTTGACGCTTTGCGTCATTAACAAACTTGCCAATCAGAGTTGAATAAGTGGTTTCATTGATTGATGAAATTGTTGTCTCACGCAATCTGATAAGTACATCATTGATTAATTCAAGGTAGGTCATGTTCTTGTCAACCCTTCTTCTTCAATAGTGACTGCAACAGCAAAGGTTGATGCTGATTCTGATGTTGCTTTAAGTATGTCGCCTTCTTCCATTACAAAATAGGATACACCGCCCCAATCTTGAGTTGTTTTGGAAGTAACTGCCGTTTGGTAAACCAGTGAATAGGTAGCAGATGCTGATGTATCTACCCAATCAAAAGTAATATGTTTATTTGAACCAGTTGCATTAGCGGCACGAAGCAATACTACCCTTGCATAGTAACCCGTAGGTACGGTATAGAGGGTAGTGTTTGTTGTTGCTGTTAGATTTGCGCCAACTGATAATGCTCTCATTTTGCTTTTGCCTTGTTCCTTGCGGATATAGCTTGAGCTTTTGCCTTTGCGTCAGCCTTTGAGGTAGCACCCCATGCCTTAAGCGAAAGAAGCAGTCTTGTTGGTTCACCTTTCTTGTCGTATTC
>Ga0209353_10002032_pt1 | contig 11257 bp, 16 predicted proteins | sample LauGreSpBDMM15SD_2_FD_187561 | JGI IMG/M metagenome (GOLD analysis project Ga0209353, IMG submission 187561) | Freshwater lake microbial communities from Lake Michigan, USA - Sp13.BD.MM15.SD (SPAdes) (version 2) | ecosystem: Environmental > Aquatic > Freshwater > Lake | place: Lake Michigan...
CTTGAATTTGGATCATTTGCAGCTTTTGGAAACATTTTCATTTGACCAGCAGATCTTGCACAATATGATTTTCTTCTGGCAGATCTTTTTGGCCCTGGTCTATCTTCAGTAACTGCAGTTGATAATTTAGATCCTGGGTTTAATCTACGATAAGCATTAACACCTTCTTGTGTCATGCCCGCTCCAGATTTTGTAGATCTGAAATTTTTTTTATTACGTGATGGCATTCCACCATCTTTAAGACCTAGTAGTTCAGCTACATAGTCTTTCATATTATTTATCTATAAATAATACTACGTTTAAACTAGCTGTGTTATTTGTTATGCCAATACCATTAATAATACCTGTACCATTTCGTGCAGCATATAAAACACCATCTTCTGGAAGATTTAATGTTTCAGTTTGGTTTGCACCCACTCTTACTGGAATAAATACTTCTGTATTTGTAGAAGAACTAACAGTTGTAGAATTTACTAAACCATTTATTACAACAGAACCCGCAGTTCCAGTTGATTGAACAGCATATCCTCTTAATCTAGTTGGTCCTGTAAATAATACTGCATTACTTGAACTTGTTACGACCGGTTTTACATCTGACTTCATATTTTTCTCCTTAAATTAAGGAGCCCTCTCGAGCTCCTTAAAAATTATTTTTTGTCTTTATTAATTTTCATTACATTATCATTAATTTGTGGTTTAGAAATTTCTTCTAACCAAAATTTACAATCTTGTATTGCTCCCTCAATTGCATGCACATTTGAAACTGCTTGAGCACGTTGGGCTTCTAAAGTTTTAATACGTTCTTTAATTGTTTTATCGTTCATATTATGCAGATGTGCTAAATAATTTAATATAACGAATAGCACCATTTACAAGAACTCGTATTTGACCACCATCTACAGTTGGTGTTACTGCTGTTGTTAAAGCTAAACCTGCTGCTACGTTTTTACCAAGTCTACCTATGTCAAATAAATTTAAGCAAGGATTAGTTGCAGATGATTCTTCACCAAAAGCTATAAATGCTTTTGGAGCTGATGCTCTTGTTCCTGCAAATTGTGCAAAATCAAAAGTAGCGCCATAAGCTGCACCAATGTTTGTACTTGATCCACAATCAACTACACCATAAACGGCTGTGTTCAAACCTGAAATTGTGCTTGTTGGATTGTTGCTGAATGATGTTTGTGCATATACTCCAAACATATTACCGCCTACTGTGTTAGCAGTTCTTTTATTTACCGCTCCTACAACTGCCGCTACTGTTCCAGCATAAGTTGCTGCTGGTCTTACAGTAAAGTCAGTTAAGTTAAAACCTCCAGATGAAAGATCTGCTGAAGTTAGTGTGTCATCAGAATTGAAACCAGCATTTGATGTGACTGGTCCCGAAAACGTTGTTTGTGCCATGATATATTCTCCTAGTTTTTCCAATCCAGTCTCTAGGCCGTCGACTATACGCGTCTAGATCAGAAGTTAATTTAAGTATAGTGAAATGATTATAAATGAAAAAGGGGCCAGTGTAAACACCAGCCCCTTCTTTGATTGTCAAACCTAACTATTAAGATGTAGGTAAGTTTCCGTTACCGAATACACATCTAGGGTCAGAGAAGCCGAAGCTGTATCTTTCTCTAGCTTTGAATCGTACGTTTCCAGTATCAAAATCACCTTCAAGAGCTGTTCTTAATGGTGCTCTTTCAAAGTGTTTTAAACCGTTAGGAATATCAGTCAAAATAAAGAACGAATCTGTATCTGTTAAGAAGTGATTCACTCTGTAACCTTGAGGTAACATTCCCATATTACCAATAGCGTTGATATCGTTATCAGCTGTACCCACTCTAAGAGGTGACTTCAGAATTCTCTCAGCAGTAAATTGTAATTCTTTTGGAATTATCATTTTAGTGCCTTGAACAGCAATTCTTAATCCTCTTTCATCAACAAAACCAGCAATATCAATTAATGATTGCTCTAATGATGTTTCATTCAAATCAGCAGCTGTTGCTAATACGTTTGAAAAAGTGTTTCCGTTTGCTAACGGGTGAGAGTTATTGATAAGAGAAACGCCATCACCACCAGTTACAGTCGAAATCTGCGCTTGGTTAAGCACAGCAGCCGCTTTAACTTGTTTAGTGTTTGACATTGATCTTGCCAATGCTCTTGTGTAACGACCAGCTAGTCTATCGTATAAGTTATCTTCAATAGCTTCTTCTGTTATAGCAAAAGCTAAAGCGATAGTTTCATGCGTGTATCTCGCAGTAAAAGCTTCGTTTGCTTGGTCAAATACAACCGCAGCACCTTCTTGCTTAACTGGAGCAGCACCGAAACCTGATAACATAACTTCTTCTTCAAACGCTCTGTCTGAAGTTTCTGTTACGTAGATTTCTGCGTGTTCGTTTTCATATCTAGAGTACTCAAGTCCGAATAAAGCATTCAAACCTGGTTCTAGCTCTTTTGTCAATTGTTGTCTTGAGATAGCCATATTTTTTATCCTTTATTATATACCTGCAGTACCACTTCTATAGAAGTGATTGTTGATTCTAACTAATACATTAACACCTGCTGTTGTTGTATCTGAGTCACTTGCGCCTTCTTGGATATCAATTGCTTGAACCGCGAAAGTTGTAGTAATACCAGACACACTAACGTCAAGTTGTTTTTCAGAAATACCAGTTAAAGTATTTCCTGTAACCACTGTTAATGAGTAGTTTCTAAACAGATCAGCTCTTGTGAAAGCAGCATCTGCGTCTACTAAATAAATTGTATTTGGATCATCTACAACAAATGCAGTAATTCCTGCTGCTGCGATAGAACCTGGATACGAATTTCTAAAAGTAGGCTTTTGTGTTGTTGGATCATTATAGAAAACACCATTGAACACACCAACAATACGATCAGATGTATTTGATCGTGCCAACGTTACATTACCTGCAGTCGTTGGTTTTACTGGATCGCCCTGAAATATAGCAGTAGAAAGATTATTTGCTATTGTATATCTGTTTTGGGCATTGTTCCATGGAGCTCCATTAAGTGATCTGTACGGTCTAAGACCGAACTTTTCATTTACGTTTGCCATAGTTTTTTTTCTCCGTTTTTATTTATGTTACGATGGTATAACAAAAAAATTATTTTTTTCGTCCACCACCAAAAGTTACACGAGTTTGTCTATTAATATTAATAGGCATACCCGGATTCTGTTCCTTCATAAGATCATTATCTACAGCGTTCATCTGATCTTGAGTAATTCTTGCGAAATACTCTGCGCGTGATTTTGCAATCTCAATCGGTATCCTTGCCAGAACAAGGCCACCAACCCCAATGAACCCAGCGTAACGATGAGATTTATCGTAGACCGGAAAATTATGAGATCCATTTTCAATTTCTTCAGAGCGAACTAGTTCATAGCCCTCTCTAAGTCTTTTTGACATGTTTGCAGTATCTTGAAATCCTGCAATCTCATATCTTAACCATCTATTTACAAATCCATCTTTCGGCTTTGGTGCATCCAAAGATGATGGAGGCGTCCAGTGTTTTGATCTTTCTGTTTTCGATCTTTCGTCTGTCGCGCGTGAGGTTTTGTTTATGTCTTCCATATTAAGCTCCTTCCTTCACGTATTTAGCGTATTCTTCTAGTGGCACCCCTAATTTTTTAGCCATACTAACTTGTGCTTTGGTGAGTCGCACAGTCCTGCGTCCTGAGTTGGTTCTACCAGCAGGTGCAACTGTTTGGACGATCTTTCTTTGAGGTTGCTCCTGTAAATCTGTAAATTTATGAGGAAATGAATCCTTCATTAATTTATCTATTTCAGTATAATACTCATCACTTTCAGTGTCAAACCCTTGACTTACTAAATCTTCGTGAATTGTATATGCAGCATTTGTCATAATTTTATCATTACCAAACCAATTATTAGTTTCAGCCCATTTTTGAGCTTTTCTTGATGGTTCAGCTGGTAAATTATTAGCAATTTGCTGATCTACACTTGTTGATTTTACCTCTTCTGTCCTTTGTGACTGAAGAGCCCTCTCAGCATTTGTAAAATTAGCACGTTCTTTTTGAACAGCTAAACCAGTTAACTTTTCCTGAGCCTGCATAATAGCTTCAGCATCCTGATTTTCTATTGCAGACTTAAGTTGAGTTTTTACTGATGCAGTTTCTGCATTCACTCTTGCTTCGAATTCTTTTACATATTGCGCATCATAGTTACTGTAATTCTTTTGCAAATCTTGTAATTGTTTCTGTACTCCTTTTGCATATTGAACTGCAGCTTCTCTTTGTCTTTCCGCTTCCCTACGCGCGCGTGTAAGTTGATTTATTCTTATTTGAACAGAATCCGTATGTTCACTTAAATTATCTTTTTTTGGTCTAGAAGTTTCAGATTTTTCTGGTGCATCAACTTCTTGTTCAACTGTGATGCCTTCTATTCCCGGCTTCTTAACTTCTGAACCCATACTTTCTATAGGTTCATTTATTAACGTCTGTTTTTTTTCTGGTGTTTTTGTTTCTACAACTACATCAGTTTCTCCACTTGTGTTCAGCTCCTGTTTTTGTTCTTGCATGTTACATCTCCTTTAAAATGTATGTTCGATGTCTCGCGGATCCCCTATGGTTCCGATTATGTCATCATCATTTAATATTCTAACTTCGCCACCTTCAATTCTGAAACGGCTTCCAGCATATCTTCCAAACATTACCCATTGTTTTTCTTTACACCATGCACCTGATGGAAATCTTTTTTCATCTTTGAAACAAAGATTACCCATTTTAAGTACATAACCAACAACGGTTGTTACTTGGATCATTTCGTGTGATTTGTCAGACAGTATAATTCCCCCTTTAGTTTTTTGTGGGCCTGACCACGGTAAAACTAAAATTCTCCAGCCAGTCGGATTTGGTAATCTATCCAAAGCAGACTTTGATAATGATTCTGGATCTAGGAATGTTTTTTTTATTTCTTCTTCAGATTTATAGGCATCTAAAAGGCCTTCTTTAAGAGGAGGTATCTCCTCTTTCGTCGTCGTCTTCATCTATAAGCTCCTGTTTTTTTTGCAGGTCCGTGAGTTCCTGTTGCAAATCATTAAGTGATTTGATCTGACCTACTATATATTGATATTTATCAAAGGTGTCAACACCAGATATAGTGGCTTGGGTCAAACTACTCAATTTAGGAGCAATTATCTTCTTTTTGATATATTCGTATATATCCATTATTCTATAATCTTCTTTTCTATCTTAATGTGTCCCAAAACCGTACCCTTATGAGATCCTTCTTTTATTGTATAACCAGAAGTACCATTGCCGTTGATTTCTACTTCTTTACGGCTTCTTAATAAAATATTATTTTTCTCTTGTATTTTTTTTGCAATGAAATTATTTGCAATTAGATCTTTTAATCTATCTAACATTATCCATTCTCTTGTTCTTTTGGCTGTTGTTTATTAGCCATCGTTCGTGCAACTGATTCCGCACTGCGCCCTACGACATACCCTCCAAGACCAATCTGCAAAAGGGTCCAAACGTCTCCTGGAAGTTCTATAGTTATAGAAGCTTTAAATAAAAATAGAAGTACTGGTCCTAATACATAGTTCCATATTAATATAAAAATTAATACGTACATTAAAAGAGGTCTCCAGCTTGATGCGAACCATCCAGCTTTAGCTTCTGCTTCTACAATTCTAGCAGCTGCTTGAAGTTCTTGTGTATTAGATTGTAATAACTGTGTTTGTAATTCTGCTTTTAATTTTGCTTGTAAATCTTTATCGGGTACTGATTTTTCTATTGTATTAAAAAGTATTTTAGCTAATGGAGCAATTGCACTTAACATGGGTAACATTATTTAACTCCTGTAAATTTTTGTCCTTTAACCTGTATCTTACTTACACCTTGTATCCCTGTTTTTCCACCTCGTCTATATGGACAAGACATACCACCTTCTTTTAGCGCTGGTTTTTTTTCTTTTAATTCTTCTTCGTCTTCTTTATTTTTTTTATTATAATAATTAGATAAAGCTTTACCACCCAATCCTAAATTTCCAGTAAAATCTCTAGCTGATTGTGAATTAGATAATAATGCATCTGGACCAAAACCGATCATCATACCCATACTAGCTTTTTTAGTTTTTAAACCTTGTGGGTTAGGTCCTGAAAGTGGGGGTGGGCCAGAACGTTTACCGCCTGATAATCCACCGCCCATTTTCTTTTCAACATTTTTAATTGTGCCTTTATTTTTAGAAGAATAAAAAACTTTCTCAGCATCAGAACCATATTGTTCTTTCATAGACTTTAAAATTTTTTTACCTTTTTTATTTAATGGCATAATAGATGTTAAATTATTTCTTAGCTTTTTTAGCTTTCATTTTTGCTTTCATGGCTTTTGCTTTTGCCATTTTTGCTTTATCGTTTTTCATTTCTATTTCCTTCTTGTTAGGGTTGCCTGAAGTTTAGCTGCTTCTAAATTTAATTTAGCTTTGTCAGCCTCTTCTTTGTTTTCCAATTTCATCTTTTCAAGTTCAATCTTCTCATCAAAACGTAAATCTTCATTTTGTTGAGTCATCATAGACTCTTGAGATTTTTGTTGGATCTCTAATGCTTTAATATCGAGTTCTCTTTCTTTAAGCAACACTAAAGGATCTTTTCTTGAAGCAGTATAGTTCTCTTCAACTTGAACTGCTTGTTCAGTTAGTTGTGCTTCTGCTTTCGCAATTAAAGATTCTACTTGTAAAGCAAATTCTTGTGGATTTTGATTTTGTAATGCAACCATCTGTTGGTTTTGAGATACTTGCATGTTTACAACTGCTCTTGCTTGGTAAGAAATGTGTTCGGTGATGTGTCTTTGTAAAATTACATACACCGCTGGGTTAATTTGTACCATTCTAGTTCGCATAAATGACATGTGAACAGCTATATGGGCATCGTGATCTTGTCCTTGGAATGCTCTAAGGTTTTTTAAGTCCATAGCACGCATGTTTTCTTGTGCTGGATCCATTGGAGCTTGTATATAATCCTCTGGAACTAGTATTTGATCGATATTTTTAGTTCCAAGTGAGTCGTAAATACGTCTATACACCTCATGCATGTTATGCATCGCTGGATTTGTCTGTGCAATTTGTAATTGTGTCTGTGCAAGTGTCACTCTTTGTGACATTGAGAAAATATTTGGATCAGCTACAGGTAAAACATCAATTCTGTCGTCAAAATCGGCAGCTTTAATTGTTCTTTCACCGCCGTATACATCATAAGGGTATTCTGGTGGTAAATAGTCTGCAAAAATTCTAGATAATAGTTTAAATTCTTTTCTCATAGCATTGTAACAACGCTTTTGAACTGCGGACATCACTCTTGAACCTCTTTCAAGTAGTGCAATTGTCGTGCCTACCGGTGCTTGTGAATTCATATCCCCAACTTGAGGGTCGCTGATCGCTGCAAATCTCTGTCCAGCTTCAACACAAAAGCCCATTAGTTGAAATAATGTAGGACTTGGTTCTTTGAATGGTAAAATTTGGAACTGATCTCTGATATTTCCGCCAGGTGCATCCACATCTCTAAACTCTCCTGGTGTAAATGGTTGGTCATCGTCTCTAACTCTCATACCCCTAGACTTAAATCCAGCTGGTAAGTTAGCTAATGTACCTGCATCTAGTAATTGTCTTAATGCATTTGTTGCAGCTTTTGTAAGTCCACCAATCATGTGTACTAAACCAAAGCCATAAAATCCTAATCCTGGTAAAAATTTATACTGAACAAAATATTCTATACGTTTTGTAGTCTCATCATCTTGTCTATAGTTTCTGTAGATAGATAAAACCTCACCACTTAATTCATCAACAGTTACAATGTAAGGTATCTTAACTTTCTTTTCTGTTTTATTATCATCAAATTCATATTGATCTAAATCTAAATCAACATGCATTTCTAAAATTCTAAATAATTTATCTTTACCATAGCTTGGCTTAGATCCAGAAAGTTCTGAGTATTTTTTATCTATAGTGTTTTGTGGATTATCATTTGGTTGTAGATCTACATCTCTATAGAAACCAGATTTTTGTCTTTTAATTAATTCATTCTCAGTTAAATTTAATACATGAGTAATTCTTTCCGCTTCTAATAAATCATTTGCAAAGTAAGGAACAATTAAATCTTCTGCTCTAATAAATTTAGCAACTGCTCTTTCATTAATTCCATCGTAATATACTTTTTTAAATGCAGATCCTGCTAATGGTAAATGATAAAGTAATGCATCAAAATCTGTTACATACTCTTCCATTCTTTCCATTAATTCAAAGTTCATAAAATCTTTTACACGTTGTGCTTGTTGCACACGTAATGGATCTTCTACACCAATGATTTGAGTTCTTACTGGTCCTTCAGATGGAAGTAGTTCTTTAAATGCTTGTGCTTGAAATTGTGTTACTGCTTCAGATAATAGTGGATGTGTAACAGTCGATGCTCCTTGAAATGGTTTTGTTACAGCTGTATAATTTGTAGTTAAAAATTCTAAACCTTTTACGTATTGATCTTCCCAATCTTGTCTACTTGTTCTATCTGATCTGTACATTTCTACAAGTTCAGATCCGAGTTTCATTAAAACTCTTTCATCAATAGTTTCTGCTAAGTTAGAATAAAAATCTTCTTCAGGAATTTCTTCTGGATTTAATTCAGTTGTGCCGTCAGCATTTATTGCAACAGTTGCATCATCACCTTCTTCACCAGGTAACTCTACAGTTGCTTCTGTCTCTACAACTTCATCAGTTGGTTGATTATCTTTTTCTACAGCCATTATAAAATTCTAATTTTTTTCTTACCTTTAATTGCTACACCATATCCACGGACAAGACCACCTTTTTTTAATTCTGCTCCTGCAACACCTTTAGTAAGTTTATCTCTTGGCATAGAAAAGCCACCAAAGATATCTTCATAAATAGTGTCAGTATCTTTACCTAACTTTTGAGATACTAATCCTAGTTGTTGGGTGATAACACCTGAACCAGACATTAGAATAATTTTGTAGGTTTACTTCTAGCTAATTTGTTTCCTCTTGCAACTACTGATCCACCGCTCATCATTTTTTTAGAAATGAATTTTCCTTCTTTAGCCATTGGACCAAAACCTTGCATCATCTCATCAGCTTGTTCTACTGATACTCTCCCCATTCCACCTGGAGTAGATAAGAATTTACTTGCTGGTACATTTTCATAAGTTCCTGGTGATGCGTCATCAGATGCTTCAAATGGTTTTGATCTTGTAATATCTAAACCTTTTTTTACTGAGGCATCTAATCTAGCCATTTGACCTTCGTCAGATTCTCCGAATTTTTTTGCTCTTGTTATTTTAAGACCTTTTGCTTCTGCAGATGTAGGTTTCTTTTTACCTAATGCTTGTGATGCTAAATAAGCAGCGCCTATTCCAGCAGCGACTGTAGCAGCTCTTTTTAATTTTTTACTAGCCATGATTACACTCCTGTTATTTCAATACACTATATGCTGTATATCTTAATAAATCAATCGTAGAACTTAACTTCTTTGTGGGATACTGGCTCATCTTGATAATCTGATGGAGTGTTAATAAAACCACCCTGTCTATAACGTAAAAGCGCTTGTGTCATAGAATCTACTAAATCATCATTTTCACCATATGGAAATGCAGCACATTCTTCAATAACCTCTAAAGCAAAATTTTCACCATCAGGATACCATACACTGCCTGCTGCAAATAACGGGGCTACCGCGTTCACCCTGCTATGTTTATCTCTTCCTCTTGATGGTTGGAAATCTATTACGGGTATACCAAGTCTACGTAATTCTTGTATTAAAGGTTGTCCGCTGGCCTTCGCTTCTATAACTACAGTTTCTGGTTCCCAATATTTATATTGCTGTAGTGCAATTTGTTTTAGTTCTGGAAACTCTAATCTTTCTTTTACTGCATCTAGCAAAATGATCGCGGAGCCATAGCCTTCACTCGGATAAAATATTCCCCAAGTTGTTATAGCAGAATAATCGGCAGATTCTTTTGCACTAAACGCTGTATCATAACTTTGAATAACATGTTGTATTTCTGGTAAGTAACTTTTTTTCCAAGGCTTCCACCAATCTCTTTTTATAATTGCTCCTTCTTCTGCAGTTGGGTTCTGCATATATTGAGCATTCCAATTTATTGGAGAGATACTGGCTTTTGTTTTTAACAAATCTTCCAATGACCAATACTCTGGCCATACAGGTTGTCCTGATTTTAATACAGCTGGAAACTCAACTACTCGCCATTGATCGGCTCTTGGTTCTGCTTGTGCTTTAATTAGTTTAGAAGTTAAATCATTTTGTGACCACCTCGTCATTACTATGACGATGGAACCACCTGGCTGTAAACGTTGTCGGGGTCCCGATAGGTACCAGTCATAAGTTTTTTCAAAACTTGTATCAGATAATAAAGCTTGTTCAGTGTGCGGATCATCGATGATTAATAAATCTGCTCCTCGACCTGTGATGGAACCATCTACACCGGCAGCAAAATATTCACCCCCGTGGTTAGTCTCCCAACGACCAGCAGCTTTAGAATCTTCTTTTAATTTTACATCACCAAAGATTGCTTTGTATTCTGCACTGTCAACTAAGTTTCTAACCTTACGACCAAATCTTTGTGCAAGTTCTGCGTTGTGAGTTACTTGCATAATTTTTAATTTAGGATTACGACCTATTAACCACGCTGGGAAAAGATAAGATGCGAATTCAGATTTTGTATGCCGAGGTGGCATATTAATAATTAATCTTTTCAAATCTCCAAAGGCTATCTTGTGAAACTCGTTTGCTATTATTTGATGATGTCCAAAATCTTCTTTGATACCAGTTTTACGAAATATAAAATCAGGCCACATCTCTTTCACAAAAATTAAAAAATTATCTTGGCAGTGTTTAATATGCTCAAGAGTTAATTTCTCAACCCTATCTGCTAGCTGTTCTTGTGAGAGTGTTTCTAAATCCAAATTGTTTTGCATATCCTAGTATGTGTCAAACATACTTTTCTTTATCATAAATTTTAGTAACATCAAATCCTATTACGGGGTGTGGGGGAGGGTGTACGGGGGGTCTTAGCCCCCCGCAATTCGTGTGTTATTTAATGACTGGGTGATAGTAAGTAAAAGCTTTAGATGCTTTAGCTGCAGCCGATGTCAGTAGCTTAGTACCATCTTCTGATCTTAATGCTTTGATCCAGCTTTGTAGATATGCAATGTGATCTTCTCTCACTGTAGACTCAACATCTAAGTTATATTTAGATGCGA
>Ga0209353_10002033_pt1 | contig 11256 bp, 14 predicted proteins | sample LauGreSpBDMM15SD_2_FD_187561 | JGI IMG/M metagenome (GOLD analysis project Ga0209353, IMG submission 187561) | Freshwater lake microbial communities from Lake Michigan, USA - Sp13.BD.MM15.SD (SPAdes) (version 2) | ecosystem: Environmental > Aquatic > Freshwater > Lake | place: Lake Michigan...
TATTGGCAAATTACCATGAGGTTGGTGTACATCCATAAACAACGCATCGCCGCTACGAACATTCACACCAATTCCATATTGAGGGAAACACGTTTCACCGCCACTATATTTGCCATGTTCAATGACAGCCAAATTGCCGAACCCGTCTGCATCATCCCCCTTATCACAATGTATTGTGGTCTGGAAGTTTATATTCGTTGTAATAGTAGTAAACGCGGTCCCGGGTATTCTAAAATGAGTCTGGTTCGCCTTTTTTCGCTGGGCTTTATAATGCGCGGGCGTTAGTTTTTTATACAACCGATCGATTTCTTGTATAAGGGGGATCGTTTTCTTGTATTTCTCTGGGGACTCTTGGTTAAATCTGCATTCTCTTACGTCCACAATGGGTTTAACTCCGGCGTTACGAAAAATCACTTTCTGTGAGGGCGACCATCGATCAAAATAACCAAATATGTTGGACATTACTTTTGGATTTTCACGCACATTGCGCTTCTCGCTACCGGTTGCATTACCACGATTGCTTGACACATGCTTCGCGAAACTAATTATATTGTCGTAAAACATATCGATTTTCTCTTGCGGTATTACGTTTTTTCTAAATCGCAATAGTAACTTACCGTCTTCTGTAAAAACGTCCGCATCATCGTCAATTATATCTTTTATGTCGGCCTTCTCTACATATGTATTCAGTTTGCTCGTCATAATGGTATCGTCATAGTTTTTTTTAACATGATAAACTGGTATTCCATCAATGGTTTCTTTCTTAATTATCATTGGTATTATACAATAGTGATAAAAAAGCACAACATGTACAATGTATATTGTGTCTCTTTTTTTTTAAAATTATATTTTTCAGGCACCACAACGACCCACAACATCACGGAGCCTGCCGACAAAACGGACAAACCTTATCATACAACTGCGTATAGCAATCGACACAAACCGTATGCCCACAATGAATATCAATATTCACCTTGTCATTGTCATAACAAATTCCACATTCAACCACATGATTCAGCCGAGTAAATAGCGCAACCTTATTCTTAAACGCACAATATTGTGGAGTTTTGCGTAAGGAATTCAGCAAACGAACCACATCAGGATTATCTCGCGTCTCCCCGCGGTCCAATTGCGTGGCAAGAGTTAACGAATTATGACTCTTTTGAAATTTGGAATAGTGGCTTTCGTCAACGCCATCCCAATAATCCGCCTCGCCAGCACCAGCCCCAGACCAAGCCAACTGCAAATAATAATGTCGAGCAAAATTCGGCATATCCGCAACAGAATGATAATGTAGAATCAATCGCTTACGGGAGGCCTCATCGCCATGTTGAACGGCCAATTCAAAGTATTGCACCATGAGTTCCGTGTTTTTTTCGTTATAATACAAATCCGCCAAATTGTACATGGAAAGCTCATCGCCCTGATCAATTGACATAAGATAATATTTTTTAGCAAGTTCAACGTTTTTAAAACGGGTTTCATACATAATACCCATGTTACCCACAAAATCATGGTACGGGTCAATAGCAAATGCATCCATATACATTGGTTCAGCCAGGTGGATTCGATTGTTGACAGATAGCTTGTGCGCACACATGCCAAGAATATGCGCAAGTTGTTTCAACCCAATGTATGGAGTCAATAATGTTCGCCGACAGACGTGAACCCCAACCCACCTACCATCATCATACTCGTCGTCATCATACTCGTCATCATCGTCATCGCTATCTGTAAGTAAATCGTCGTCATCATCGTCGTCATCAACGTCGTCATCAACGTCATCAACGTCATCAACATGACTCCCAACAGAGTCAGTATCACTTCCAAAAATATCATGAGTCAAATCATGAATTACAGTCCCGGACCCAGTAGCCTCAATCCCAGACCCAGTAGCCTCAATCCCAGACCCAGTAGCCTCAATCCCAGACCCAGTAGCCTCAATCCCAGACCCAGTCCCCTCTCCCACGGCTCCAGCTCCACCAGCAGAGCACATCGCATTTACAGAATTACTATAACGGCACATTGTTAGATGATTAATGAAAAACATATAACAATACTTTTCTTCTCAATTTTACACAAAACCAGCCACCTGCGTGAATTGAACACGCGACCACTACCTTACAAGGGTAGCGCTCTACCACTGAGCTAAGGCGGCATCTATCCAAGCAACGCAACACGCCCTGGACATAATATAATATGACCAGGTCTTCAAATCCTTTTCGCATAAATATATTTATACCAGAAACCCCTTAAAATCGAATGGATTCATTCCAGAAATCGGGTTTATTTCTATTTGAATATTAGTATCCCTCCCAACATTCTTAGAAATATGAATGTTACTTGCATACAGCTTGATTTTATTTTGTTGACTCATTCGCGACAAATATGCATCAATTTGCCCATCGATTTTATTCTGTTCAACTTCATCCACAAATTTTTTTGCCCCCTTTTTATTAAGTAAATACGTACCCGTACCCCAAAATCCATTGACGCGTTGAAACCGATAAAGATTTGAATCCTCGGCACCACCACTGATCGAATTCTTCGTTAGTTTACCCGCCGGTTCCCCAATAACCCGATGATAATAGAAAGCGATAAGGTCCCAATCATCAGGAGCATGTTCTAATTCCCGCATCATAATTGTATAGGCAGATGGAAGAAGTTGTACATCGTCTTCCAAAATGAGATATGTATCCGTTGAAGAATCGTCAACTAACTGTTTCGCTAAATAGTAATGGCTCAAAAAACACCCAATCGCACCAGACGTTAGCTGATAATGGTGCGTGCGATATCCATTTTTCTTGACTACATAAAATTCGTTCATTGCAGATGGAGATAACCATTGTTCAATATTTATTGTTGAACCTAAAATAGCAGAATACCGTTCCAACTGGACGCGTTTCAGGTCACTCGCATAATAAGACAGCTGTAGATTATCGTATCTGTGACTGTCTTTATCCAAATTAATGCAAAATGTGCGAGGTTGAATCGAAGATGTTTTGAAGGTATCAACCGATTTTGAACCAATTTTAGATCGGTAAAAATATAAAAAACAAAATGAGACTAAAACGAATATAACTACTAATATTTCTAAATTCATCAATAATTGGTTACCTAATTATATAATACGGATACATAATAGAGCATAAACTATCCGCACAGTGCAACGACCATGTCAAACGCCTCGTCATCAAAATACAACCAACCCGAAAAACAACATAAAGTGTTCATGTAAGTAAATAAATATCAACCAAGCATGGGTTCACAACAATCACATACACATGCAAATGATGATGAAGAAGAAGACGCCAACCCACAATTTATAAAAAAATCCATCGAAAATATTCAAACAAACTTACCGTTCACGGGCCAAGGAACGGGCCAAGGACCAAGCAATCGCACACGCACAAACACATGCACAAACTTCAGCACACCCACCAACGCAAGCGCCAATAACAATAATTATTTAACCCAGGACAGTGTAGTAAATTCCGTCATCGAGCAATTTGCAAAACGCTCCAATGTGGGTGTAGAAAAATACGGAACAACTCTAGACAGAACAGATTTAACCATGTTGGATTGGATCCAACATGCACAAGAAGAATTGATGGATGGAATTTTGTATCTAGAAAAAATCAAAAAAACCATGCTCGAAACACAAAAAATCCGTGCATCACAAACCATGGTAAGATAAGAGGACCGGGACCAGGACCGGGACCGGGACCAGGACCAGCACCAAGACCAAAAGAATAACAATCCAAAAAGAAATATACCAGCAAAGATTTATACCAGCTGGTATAAATCGTTACTGATAACTGAACATTGACGAATTAAAATGGGACATTGTAATTCTTCAATGATTTAAAAACAACGTCTAATGTATATAATGACAGACAATATGCAAACATCAAATATCATAGAGCCCGATTATGTAGATAAAAAAACATACTTAACAACCCAAATAATTACCTACATGGGAAACAAACGTAAGCTGTTACCAATCATCGAAGAAGCCCTCGCTGAAATACAGAACGATCTACAAAACAAGTCGCCCCTAATAATTGGAGACGGGTTCGCCGGGTCAGGTGTAGTAAGCAGATTATTCAAAACAACAGCCTCCGAATTATACACAAACGACCTGGCCGGTTACAGCCAAACATTAAATGCATGTTATTTATCCGCGCCAACACAGCCAACGCGAACCCAAATAAAAAAATGCATAGACGAAGCAAACAAAAAAGCGGACGAAGCGAAAGCCGGCCCGCTCCAGGACGGATGGATATCAAAGCACTGGGCACCAGAAAACCCCACAATCACACAAAAAGACCGCGCCTATTTCACGTGTGAAAACGGCCGACGCATCGACACCATAAGAAATTACATAGAAACTCTGCCCAAAAAGATCCAGCCATATGTATTGGCACCGCTATTAGTAGAAAGTTCGATACATAATAACACCAATGGACAATTCGCAGCGTTCTACAAAGATAAGGACGGAAAGAAAGGCGAATACGGCGGGAAAACCAAGACGGACATAAAGCGAATCACACAGGAAATTCGTATTCCATATCCCATATTCGAGAAATCCAAATGCAAAACACACATCACACAAATGGACGCGACCGAATGGGCAAAGTCCCTCCCCCAAAATAAATTGGATGTGGTATATTACGACCCGCCCTATAACAAACACCCGTACAACATATATTATTTTCTGTTGGATATAATCAACGATTGGGACAAGACCCAAGAAATCCCGGATACGTATCGAGGCCAGCCGGATGCGCGAACAAAGTCCATGTATAACAGTACGGTACATGCAAAGGCCGCGCTCACCGAATTAATCGAAAACACCCCCTCAAAATACATCATGTTGTCATACAATGACGGCGGCATCATTTCCATCCAAGATTTGGACGAATTGTTGGCAGCGCATAGCAAAAGCGTAAAAAAAATCCCAATCGACCATAAGACATACAATAGGTTGAAAGGCATTAGTAATTACAAACGAACGGCGGAATACAAACCGGTCAAAGAATATTTATATGTAATAAAACGTTAACCAAAATGCAGCCACAGACCTAACCAATGGTCAAAGCAAAAAACAATAAATACAAGCGCAACGCAAAATCAAATGATATTTTTATTTTATTTTATTTTGTTTTGTTTTGTTACGAACAGTAACAGTAACAGTAACAGTAACAGTCGCATTCACAAAACACGGTTTATGTTTGACATGCAGGTCGGTCTTCATACCACACGCCGGCATACATAACACTCCCACTCGCATCAGTATACGTACCATACCCATGCCTATCCCCGTTCATCCACCCTCCGGAATAAAGCGAGCCATCGGGGAACGAAATGGTACCTTCGCCATATAATTGTGTATCTTCCGTGTGCCATACACCATTATATGTGCGCCCTGCAAACCTAGGGTGGTCGCCGGCACTGAAGATACCGTTTCCATGAAAGCGGTCGTTTGTCCATTCGCCATAATATGTAGCCCCGTCATCAAACGCGATTGTCCCTGCGCCATACCCACATCCATTAAGATCCGCACCCTGATATACAGCGTTATGTGTGACGCGTCCTCCATGTAAGGGCTCATGCATATTAATTTGTGTAGAACCATCCTGTTGGAACCAATCGGCGGTGAGGTCGACGGTGCCCCCATCAATGGCACTGGCACCGTCACCCGCTTCATCAAAAGTATCGTCGAAACAATGTACTTCCCCCGATTCCGAACGCATCAGCGCCGGTGCGTTCGAATAAGACCGAGTAAGACCGAATGGAACAGGTTGGACTGAACGTGAATTTGCACGCCTGAGCGGGGAAGGAGAGATTGCATAATGCGCGGAAGACTCGGAACGAACGAGTCTAGGCGGGGCAATGGTGTTGTTAGAAGAACTCATTGTAAATTTGATGTAATAAAGATGAAACAACCAACTGGATACAATAAGAATCAATTTTTTACATCAATTTATAGACGCCAATTCCCGCCCCAAACCGAAAAAAAACAGGGCGTCCCCCGGATTGCTTTCTATATACAACCATAGTGCAATTCTAAACTACAGTCGATGCATTATAGTTCCATCGTGAATCCAAAAGTTGCTTACACAACCAGAGTATGATCAGGTCAAGCCGATAGATAGGAATGATCAGTTCCTGCCGATGGCTTACACAGAATCGACAACTTCACTATTACAACAGAGGGGCGAGGCAAATTATCGCAATAATTTACCAAGGGCTATACCAATAACCAATCTGTGTCTAACTTTACATCGTACCCAATTGGCCAAGTTAGAAGCCCGCAAACAAATATATACAACATTATACAATATTTAAAACTATATACAATATGTGTTATTCAATAGACCTCAACCAAAGAATCAATTTTTTACATTTTGTGTGTATCGAAACGAAACAATCGAGAACCAAAACAAATGATCAAATCATCAAAAAAATGTAAAAAATTGAAATGCTTTTTGCATGTATACAAACGGCATCAATAACAACAACAAGTAACAACAAGTAAAATGGCACAACAAACAATGACCCATGTCCAGGCCCAAGGAGAAGTAACATGCAAGACAATACGTTACATCGAACATCGCGAAGAGATGTTGGCCTACCAAAAAAAATATCACGAAGAGAACCACGATGCGTTCATTCAATATCAAAAGGCGTATTACCAACGCACCAAGGAGGCAAAGAAGGAACGTTACAATGTGTTAGTGCATTGCGACTGTTGCAAAAAGGATGTTCGTCGCGGAGCGATTGCCAATCATCGCAAGACAAAGAAGCACATACGCAGTGAAGCGACCTATGGCAACAAAGATAGGCCAAGTGAAGCGGGGCCAAGCAACGAAGCAGCCTGTAGCAAAGCGGTCGACAAAAATGAGGCAGTCGATGGAGAAGTCATCGTGTATGTGCCTTATTCCAAGTGCGCATTGCAAATCGATGACCCGGATAGGAATGACGAGGAAATCGTATATTCCCGTTAAATATGTAAACAAAACAAAAAACCATAAAAACAACCAAAACAAAAAACCATAAAAACAACCAAAACAAAAAACCAAACAAAAAGGGGCACCCTAACCCCTTTTTTTACGCACGCACAGGCCCAAATAATTTGTTGCAAATATATAACAATGCCAAAAATATCAAAAACAGACGAAAGATATGAAATGTTAAAAAACATACCCAAGAAAGACCTACTATTTGTTCGAAATCAATCAAACACAACACATACATATGTTTTTTTAGATAATGGCCCGTTTAGTTTATCAATGACCGAGTACCCCGAAGCACTGATATATTTACTATATAAGAATGGTTTAGACGTGAGTGAAACGAGACATATTTGTAGATAATACCAAACCACAACAATAAATAAAATATAAATTATACACATATTGTATAAAATGGCGAACAGTTCCAATAAAACGCGTAAAAATAAAAAAATAGGAGGTAGCCCAAAGGCAAGTAAAAGCGATAGCGGAAAAGGTAGCAGAAAGGCAAGCCCAAAAGGTAGCAGTAAAAGCGGTAGCGGAAGTGGTAGCAGTAAAAGCAGTAAAAGCGGTAGCGGAAAGGCCAGCCCCAAATCCCCCGATGATGTATGTAGTATATGTTTAGGTGTCATCGACGACGTCATGTTTAAAACAAAGTGCGGTCATACATTCCACAAAAAATGTCTCGGCATGTGGTGTAACGTAAGATCCGGAATTGCCAAGACATGCCCATATTGCAACCAAGTAATTGATGAAGATTGTAAGGACTTAATGGATGTAGAGAGCATCGGTATCATGCCCTATTTAAAGCGCATGTTTTTCCACACAACTGCTTATGGTAGAGCAGATGTAGATAAAGCGAAATCCGACAATGACGCAGTTATACAGAAATATTTGGACGCCCCCCGTTTCGACCCAAATGTGGTAGACGAAGATAGTAACACCCCGCTTCACATAGCCGTTGAGCGAAGACGTTTATCGGTAATCAAGAACTTATTGGCCCGCAAAGAGATTGATACTAATATTCGCAACAGTCACGGCAAACTCGCCATCGAAATAGCCATGGATATGGACAATAAAGATACGATTGCCGCATTTAAGAAATACAAGAAGGTACCAAAAGCACTCAAAGGACTGATATAAAAAATATAAATTATACATATATTATATAAAAATGTCGAAGCGTGAGAAATGCCCCAACGGAACGCGTAAAAATAAAAAAACAGGGCTTTGCGAAGAGATTAAACCAAAGAAGAAAAGATGTCCCCCCAACTGTAGCATCGATTTTGACTTATTCACTTTCGCGGAAAAAGATAGTCCCAAAGGTAGCGCAAAGGCAAATTCAAAAAGTAGCGGAAAAGGTAGCGCAAAGGCCAGTAAAAGCAGTAGCGCAAAGGCCAGTAAAACGGGCAGCAGAAAGGCCAGTCCCAAGTCCCCTGATGATGTGTGTAGCCTATGTTTAGGAGTGATTGAGACCGACAAGTATAAAACAAAGTGTGAACATACATTCCACCAAAAATGTCTCGGCGTATGGTGTACTGCCCGGGATGCCCCAAAATGCCCATATTGCAATACAGACATTGAAGGAGAGTGCAAAACCATGGTCATAGACAGTATCGGTATTATCCCCTATTTGGACAGAGTGTATTACGCTAACGAAGACCAAAGCAAAGCAGATGTAGCAATATATAAAGCTGACGCCGACAGAGTAATCCAGAGATATTTAAACAACCCAACATTTAACCCAAATGTGCAAGATGATAATGGTCGTACACCTCTTCATCACGCAGTTAGACGTGATCGAAGAACAGTTATTGATCAATTATTATCGCGCAAAGATATTAATACTGATATCCTCGATAACACCAAACAACTCGCAGTAGAAGTAGCGATACATGAGGGGAGTAAATATGCGGTTAACTCATTTCTACGACATCGTAAGGTCCCCGAACATATCAGAGATAATTATTTTTAGGCTAACGCCACCCACCACAATCAACATATACGGTCTATAAAAATATGCATATAGATTATACTACCATGGTTTGTAGCATAAGCTGTTCAATATCCGCGATTTTCATCATTGGAATGATATACATGACCAACGCCATGTCACAGTCCGACATAATAAAAAAGTACCAAGACCAATTACCCAAAGAGCTCAAGGCAACATATGAATCCATCGTGGAAGATCGAACCCGAATTTATTACACAGGATACATGATAGGTTTTTTACTGTCACTCGTCCTCATTGTATATACAACACAAATCCAACACACGAAAATGTCAACGGGGTCGATGGTATGCTCTACCGTTGCAATTGCATTTTTAACCAATTATTTTTATTATACATTGTCACCCAAAAAGACATACATGTTAGACCATGTCAAAACCCCGGAACAAACGAAGGCATGGTTGGAAATGTACAAGGGCATGCAATATTATTACCACAGTGGCCTCGCAATCGGTTTAGCCGCAGTCGGTATTTTCACTTTTGCGTTTAGATGCAAAAACTAAAGCACCTGTAAATGCAACGCGCAAAATAAATATATGCATCGAATATATTTATTGATATAAGTTGACAGTGTATTTGTCGTTGGCTTATTTACGCTGCTTACGACTCTTGTTATTCTTGCGGCTGCCACCCATAGATGCACGACGCTTACGTTCTGCTATACGAGCAGAACGACGCGTTCCCTGTTGAGGAGAATGCTTTTTGGCAGAAGCAGAACGCTTTGGTGGAGAATGCTTTTTGGCAGAAGCAGAATGCCTTCTAAAATGCCCATTTGTAAGAGGTTTACCCCACGAATCGATATATTCTCTGGGGGTCATACCCTTCATATCGCCATAAATTCTATACTTCTTACCATCAAGAGTAAATTCTTCATACCCGTTAATCGCACTCTTAACATTTTTACACGCTTTAGACATACAAGGTCCTGCGCCAACCTGGGTTAAAATATTTGCAGACATATTTGCAGACATCACTATGAAATAGAATGAGATTTTAAATAATCGCATGACTATTTTTACTAAATGGGCAGTCGCATTTGCGTTTAGATATAAAAACTAATAAATCGAATAATAACAAGAATGGATAGAGGCGAGACAATCGGTATAGTTACAGCGGGAATATTATTTATGTTAGTGGGTGTATATTGCATGCTAAAAATAGACGCAGACTCAGAAGCTGACGACAACTCCCTATACGATGAGTTAATCGATGAGTGTAAACAGCTGAAGGTTTAAACCATTGAGAAATTAAGACAGGAGTACAGTATCACGACTCCATCCATTATGCAATTACGAATTAGTTTTATTGATTACAGAAAAATGTAAACATAAAGAAATGATAAGAATATTATTGTTATTGACAAGTCTCCTCGGTATAACGGCAAGATACAATGAATATCTACCAATACTCGGTATAGATAAGTACCTGGTCTATCACGCGCCAGAGGCTCTACCCCAATCATTCACTTGGCAAAACGTAAACGACGTCAACTATTTGACGAAAAACCTCAATCAACACATCCCAGTCTATTGTGGTAGCTGTTGGGCCCACGGAAGCATAAGTTCGTTGGCAGACCGCATCAAAATCAAGCGCAAAGCGGCCTGGCCAGACATCAATTTAAGCATCCAGTTTTTATTGAACTGTCAAATGGGAGGCAGTTGCAACGGCGGCGACCATTTAGCAACATACAGAGCCATAGAAGAATACGGGTCCATCCCCTTCGAAGACTGCATGATATATCAAGCATGTAGCAGCGATTCGAAAGAAGCCGGTTGCAGTGACAAGAAAATGTTCGAATGCACCGCGACCAACATATGTAAAACATGCAATACATTCACGTCAAACGGCGGCGCATGTACACCAATCAAATATTATCCCAACGCAACCATATTATCATATGGGGCTGTAAAAGGCAGCGCAAATATGATGGCGGAAATATATAAAAATGGACCGATTGCATGTGGCATAAACGCAGAAGAAATAACGGACTATGTAGGCGGAGTATTAAACCTCCCACAGAAGCTGAAAATGATAAACCATATTATATCTGTGGTGGGTTGGGGCTATGACGCAGCACTAAGCAAGCAATATTGGATAATCCGCAATTCATGGGGAAGTTACTGGGGCGAATTGGGATTTATGCGGTTGGTTTTAGGCGAAGACCAATTGGGAATCGAAAAGAGTTGCGCATTCGCCATGCCCGGAAACTGGACAACCCACAACGTG
>Ga0209353_10002034_pt1 | contig 11252 bp, 4 predicted proteins | sample LauGreSpBDMM15SD_2_FD_187561 | JGI IMG/M metagenome (GOLD analysis project Ga0209353, IMG submission 187561) | Freshwater lake microbial communities from Lake Michigan, USA - Sp13.BD.MM15.SD (SPAdes) (version 2) | ecosystem: Environmental > Aquatic > Freshwater > Lake | place: Lake Michigan, USA...
GCAGTCAATCTCAAGTAAAATTCCTGTACAGCCAGAAGCCCCAGTTAGCGAAGAAGTGGAGCAAGGAAAACCCGAAGCAAAACCTAAAGTCGTTACCGAAGAAGGTGTCAAGGCAGAAGAAGTAAAAGATGTTCATTTAAAAGCAAAGCAAGATTTTAAGGATGCTGGATTTAAGATAAGTAATGGGGGTATTTCTGAAACAGATTTTGGGAAATCAGCATATTTTTATATAGACAGACCTGATGGAACACAACAAAAAATAAGAGTAAGTGACCATTCCGTTACTAATAAAAACAGAATATTTGATGAAATACATATTTTTAGTAAAAAAGACATAGCTAAAGCCATAGAACAAGCGAAACAGAAAATAGATGAATATTCTAATAATGAAAAACTACGGGATGAATTGTTTGCAAAAGATAAAAATAGAACAGTTGATGCTGATAAGAAATGGAGTGAAATAAAAATTGATTTTAAGGGGCAGGAATTTGGCAGAAACGATAGAACTTATGATGATTTAGAAACATTTAAAACAAAAAACCCCAATGCAAAAAATATTATTCAAACTACACTTGATAAAGGGGCATTTTCTTATGAGTATTCTTACGATAAAACCCCCAATGAAATGGGTGGAACAACCCCTTCAAGGAATTATATAGAAAATTATATACCTAAAGAACAAACCCCTGCACAAGAAGTAGAACAACTAAGAGCAAAAGAGCAAGCTGAACTAAAAGCCGCAATACCTAACGCAGACCAATATTTAACAGATGGTAAGGTAGATGAAAAGAAACTAACTGACCCTAAAGATAAAAAAGCTTTTAAGAAAATATACGATAAGTATAATGAGATAATTAGTCCTTTGTTGCTTGAAGTGGCGTTAGAGGATGTAAATAAAGCTCGAAGTGTTAAATATTGGATGGAACCTGAATTTGGTGCTGAAACAAACAAATACCCACAAACAGGGAAGCCAAATTCATTTATTAAGAGAGAGCAAAGTGGAACTATAATGGGAGGAGGCAAGTGGGCATCCGATGATATTGTAGCCTATGATAAGAATGGTAAAATTGTTGGCTCAATAAGTATTGAAAAAGAAGGGGAAGAAAAAGGTGCGTTTAAGATAGTTGTTCGTGAAGATGCTAAAAGGCAAGGTTGGGGTAAAAAGATATTAGATGAAGCTGAAAAACAAGGAATTGATATAGTTGGCAATATCAAAAAAAATTCATTTACACAAAATGGTAGAAATTTAGTAAGAAATTGGCTTGAAGGCAAAAAAGAAGCTAAAGCACAAGAAGCACCTGCAAAGGCTGAACCAAAGCTAAAGCCAAGAGTTGAAACAAGGATAAAGTTTGCAAAAGCGATAGAATTATTTAACGATATTAGTGCAACAAAGGGCGGCGCAAAGAAAAGTAGATTAGCGTCTGATAGGCGCAGACTTATGGAACAAAATCCATCAATCAAATACATAGATGATAATTGGAGAAAAATAAGTAAGCAATTAGAAGATAAAGGATTACTTAAAAAAGAGGGTAATTGCCCATAAACAATATGAAAAAACCTATCAAACTACCCGAAGAAATAGTAAAGTTGCTATTACCAAGACTTAAAGATGAATTTGCCGCAGCGTATATGTATCGCGCAGCAAGTAATTGGTGTCAAGGAGTAGGTTACTTTAAAGCAGCAGAGTTTTTCGCTAAAGAAAGTCAAGACGAGTTTGAACACGCACAAGGTATTGAGAAATATCTTGTAGATTGGAACGTAATAGTTAGTCTTCCTAAGATTGAAACTCCTGCATCTGAATTTACAGACCTTGTGGCTGTATTAGACAAGGCCTACGCTATCGAATATGATTTGTATGAGGAATATGAAGACACGAGTATGAAAATCTTTGAGAAGGGAGATTTATCCACGTTTGACTTCTTGCAACATTACAGAACAATCCAGCGTTTATCAATAGCTGAATATTCGGACAAATTAAATATGCTTGAGGGTGTAAATCCTAAAGACAAACTAAACCTATTGCTTTTAGAAAAGAAGTTATTCGCATAATATTTTATGGTAAAGCCTTGCAAAGTTACTTACGGTGGTAAAGAATATCCTATTGAGGATTATTTAGCTATTCTACACGATGGGCTTCTTGACCAAATGGTTAAAGATGGCATCATTGATGATAGTAATTTTGTTAAGAAAGCCGAATCGGTTGAAAAAACAGAGTTCGATACTGAAGAGGAAGGCGAACTGTACGCTATTTCAAAAGAAACAGACCCTAATGTAATTGCAGCCAAATATTTTAGTTTACCTACTGCTGAAGATACTAATTATAAGGATTACAGTATTATGCAGTATATTGGCAAGAGCGGTAAGATTAGAGAAAAAGATTGGGCAGAGTATAACGACTTAAATAATTTAACTCCAGAGCTTCGTAAAAAATACATTGATTCTACTAATAAAAAATCAGCGGGGTTAGATACTCAAGCAGAAGAACTACAAGACCAATTAGGCATAGCTATTGAGCCAAGTGACTTAATAGATGTTATATTAGAATACAAGGACTTAGATGGGTTTAAAAAGAAATTAAGGTCTAATGTAGAGCAAGCATTACTTGAAAGGTATAATGAACTAACAGGTAAAAACAAAATTACGGATGCGGCAGCTAAAAAAGGATTTGAAACAGTAGTTGAAAAAAATAAAATTGCTGAAAGCCGTTATGCTCAAAAGCAAAGATTAGAAGAGGTTGGAATTACTGAAGAAGATATTGCAAAAGAGCAAGAGTTTGCAAGTGAAGGATTTGGTGAACTTGAAACACCATTAGAGAAATTTAAGTATCAGAAAAAGCAAATATCTAAAAAGGGTAAAACTGAATTAGAAATTAATAAAGAAATATTTGCAAAAGCCAAAGAAATGGCTGCGGCTATTCGTGGAGCAAAGATAGATGGTAAAGGCAAGGCGTTTGACGCTACTTTAGGGCTTCCTGTTGCAATTTGGAACGGAGCAATAGAAACAGTTGCAACAGCTATTGAAGCAGGCGTAGCGGTAGCAGATGCAATCAAGAGAGGCTTAAACTATATTCAGAAGAACAACAGAGGTCAATGGAATAAGAAAGCGTATAACGATAGGGTTATAGCCGAGTTAGGACTACGTGGAATTGAGGTAAATGGCGAAGACTTAATTGTTGAACCATTAGAAGATAAAGCTACGGTAGAGCTTGTTAATGGTTTTTATTCTCCATTAGAAAAAGGTATTGCAGAAGCTAAGACCGATAAAGCCACAGGCAAGGGATGGATGAAAGTTTTGAGTGGTGTTACGGAAGCTGACGAGCTAAACTTTACAGGAGTAAAAGCCTTTTTAGAAAGTAATGCAGACCGACCTATCAGCAGAAAAGAATTGCTTGACTACATGAAAAACAATCGTATTGAGGTTGTTGAAGTTGTTAAGGGGCAAAGCCCTAATATAGAAAAAGAAGAAGCCGAACTTAAAAAGTTAGGCTACTCCATAGAGGTAAGTATGGGAGGTGATTTTGAGATAATAGAGGATGGAGAGGGGACTGTGTCTTTTTACGAATTACCGGGCGAAGCGCAAGATATTGTGATGGGGATAACGAACAAGTTAGCTTCTCGAAAAAACGACACTAAATTCTCAGAATACCAATTAGAAGGAGAGAAAGAGAACTACAAAGAGATACTGGTTACGTTGCCGACAAAAGAAAAAAACGAAATAGCCAGATTGAATGGATTACAGGAAGAGGCTCGTGTAGGCGGTGATAACGAGAGAGTGCAATATTACGAAGAACGAATAAATAAAATAAAAAGTCCAGAGTTCAAATCATCTCACTTTGATGAACCAAACATACTTGTTCACTTACGAATGAACACTCGTACCGATGTAGAGGGGAATAAAGTTCTATTTATCGAAGAAATTCAATCAGATTGGGGGCAGCAAGGGAAGAGAGAAGGGTTTACTACATTAGAACAAAAAAATAAATTAAAACAAGCTGAAAAAGAATTAAATGAAGCTACTAGTGGTTTTAGAGTGATAGAAAAGGAGTTGAATGAAACTTACAGAGAGTATCAATCAAAACAAGAACTTACAGATAGCCAAGAAGATAGGCTTGTTGAGTTGAGTAGAAAAAGTAGAAATGAAAATATAACTAAATCGGAAGAATTAGAAAGAGAAGAGCTATTAAAAATAGGTAATGAATCTAGAGAAGATTTAAGAAAAAAATACCCAGAAATTGATAAGCTTGAAAATGAATATAACTCTGCCAATAACAAGGTAAATAAAGCAAGCGAAGAGGTTAATTCATTAAAATCAAAAACACCAACAGCCCCATTCGTAACCGACACCAACTCATGGACTAAATTAGGCTTAAAGACTGCATTAAAAGAAGCAGTAGCTCAAGGTGCTGATAAACTTGCTTGGACAACAGGAGAACAGCAGAATGAAAGGTATGATTTGAGCAAAACTATTGAATATATAGATGCTGAAAGAGAAGAAGGCGGAACTGATTTTAGGATTGGAATAAAATACAAAAATAAAGATAATGTAGAAACAGGATATGTTCCTGAAAATAAATTAGAAGAAACAGTTGGCAAAGAACTTGCTGAAAAGATTATCAAAAACAATGGCGGGAACTACGAAGGGCTTGATTTGAAAGTAGGCGGCAAAGGAATGAAAGGCTTCTACGGTTCACCAACAGAAGGTAGTTTAGGTATTGTAGGTAACGTAGCTAAGAGTCTGTTCGGTCAAGAACCGAAGACGGTGAATATGGCTATTAATGATTTAAAAACTTGGATGGGTGAAAAATTATACGATAAGTATAAGGATGATAAAGCCAAGATGGATATTTATAATAAAGAGTTTGCAAAAGAAGCGCAAGAATCCACCCAATACTCCATAGACATAACCCCTGAACTAAAACAAGCAGTTAAAGAAGGTATTCCATTATTTAAGAATGAACTAACACAAGCAAAAGAAAGGTTAAAAGAAGCAAGTGCGGCATTAAGTAAGTTGAATAAAAACTTAGGCATTTATTCTGACCCTGAACAAAACGCAAGAGCTTTATTTGAATACCACAAAGCATTGGTTGGATTAGCTAAAGCGTATATCAAGGCAGGTGTCAATAACATTAAAGACTTTGCTAAAGAGCTTGGTGAAAATCTAACGCAAGAAATAAAAGACGCTTGGAACGAAGCAAATGGTAAGAGCAAAAAGACCTTATCTGATTTCAAAGATGCCGCTGAAAAGATACAAGCAAAGGAAGAGAAAGAAAGGTTAAGGCAAGAAGATTTAGGTTTAGTAACTCCTAAGTTAGAAGACTACGAATCTGAAGAACCTATAAGCACAAGCAAGGACTTTGAATCATTAGCGTATCAAGAAATTGAATCTAAAGAATTTAGAAATACACTAAGTAACAAAGAAAGAGAGAGTGGTAGGCAATTAACAAGAGCAGAAAAAAGATATGAGGTAAACCCTTTGATGTCTGCATTTGAGCTTGGAGAAAGAATTGTTGCTAAAGCAAAAGAAGAGTTTGGCGATACCTACGTTAATGACTTGTTAGCCTATATAGCAAAGAATCAAAACACTTTAGGCGTAGATAAGGTAAGTTTGATAATGCTTACATTGGAAAATGACTTAAACAGGCAATTGCAAGAAGACCCGGATAATCTAACTCTTAAAAAGCAAGAGAACATGGTTCAAAATCTTGCTATTGCCTATCTACGTTCAGCAGCAAGAGCTATTGGCTATGGTAAATTAAGACAAATTGCAAGGGTTGGTTACGATGTAGATGAAGTTACAAGCCAATTATTTTCATCCGAACAAGTAGAAGGCAGAAGAAAAGTAGTCAAGGCTATGGAATCTACTGCTGATGAAATTAACGATGAAGCTGAATTGCAAGAGCAAGAGCAAGAAACTGAAGGCGAATTAGTGATTGAAGAGCCTAAAGTAAAACGAGATGCAAAGCAAGTAAGAGCAGAAATTAAGGAAGTTATCGAGCAAATGAAAGCAGACCTTGTTAAGTCTGCACGAGGTGCTGGTGGTGCATTATCTTCTATTCCTTTTGCTCAACAAGTAAAAGATGTTACACCTCACATTATAAAGCTATCTAAATTGTTCGCTGAATTGGGCGGCATGAAAACAAAAGATATTGTTGCTGAAATCAGAAAGACAATAAAGGGATTAGCTCCTGATGTAGATGAAGCGGCAATTACTAATATACTTAAAGAAGGTAAAAAAGGCGGAAAATTTGTTTTAACTGAAGAGCAAAAAAGAAAGTTATATATAAAAAGACTTGAAAAGGATATAAATGATTTAGATGAGCAAATAGAGCAAAAGAAAAGAAAGGTTGTTTCTAAGGAGGATAAGTACAAAAATGACGAAGAAATACAAAACCTTCGTGATGTAAAGAATGGTAAAAAAGATTTACTTAATACCCTTGACCCTTCTTATCCTGAAAGATTAAAGTTAAAGAATGATTTAAAGGCAGCTCAAAGGTCATTGGATGAATACGAAAGAAAGATAGCAGAAAACGATTTTGAAACAGCTAAAAAGCCATCGCAGGAAGGTATTGATTCTACTTTAAAAGAGTTAAGAGATAAAAGAGATAGTGCAAGGGAGGAATATCAAGATAAAAAGAAAGCTTTTGAAGCATCATTGATTACTCCTGAGAGCATAGAAGAAAAGAATATAGACAAAGCTATAAAGGCTACCGAAAAGTCTATTGCTGAATTAGAGAGAAAATTAGCTGAAGGAGATGTAACAGTAACTCCAAAGGGGCAATCTCCTTATAGTAAAGAATTAGGAGAATTAAAGCAAAAGCAAGCCCAACTAAGGGATAAGCTCATTGAAGAGCGTAATAAAGCTATTGGCAAGTCTGCACCTAAAGATAGATTAGAGCAAGCAAAGGATAGGGTTAACAAAAGAATTGAGCAACTTAAAGAAGAGATAGCCGATAAGCGTAAAGAATTAAAGGTTGTAGGCAAAGTTAAATCTGATTTAGAACTTGATTCATTGTTAGAACAAGAAAAAGAACTAAAGAAAATTGCTAATCAATACCTAACACAAGAAAGCATTGATAGGATAAACGAATCTAAAGAAAAATCTATTGTAACAAAAATTGAAAATGAGATAGCTAAACTTGATGAACAAATTGCTAATCAGCAGAAAATTCAAAAAGAGAAGAAAGCTCCATTAACAACACTTGAAATAACACTATTAAAGGCTCAGAGAAAGGCTAAAATAGAAATGCTTAACGAGTTAGACCCTAACCCTAAAGCGTTCACTAAACAAGCTTTAATTGACGCAGGATATGGCAGAGAAATAACAGTTACAACTAAGCAAGGTAAAGAGAAAAGGCAAGTATTAGATTGGAAGAAACTTGCTGGTAAAGAAATGGATGTAACTGCCATTAAAAACATTGTAGAGCAAGCTTTGAAAGACAAAGGCTTTACTCCTGCTCAAATATCAAGGATGCAAGATGCTTTTGTAAATGAGTTTACTGAGTTAAGGGCTTCGGTAGTAGAGAAGTCTATTAAGGAATTACGTAAACTTAATGAACCAAAAGAACCGACAAAAAGAAAGAGTAGTGCCAAAAGATTAGCTGAACTATTTGATTTAGGATTGTTTGACCAAAATTCAGATGAATTTGACTATTTAATAAACAAAGCTATTGGATTGAGTGATATTGGCCAAGAAGCATTTTTTGAAGCTAAGAAACTTTCAGAATCTTTGAAAGAATTATTTGCGATGAACTCAAATGAGTTTTTTACAAAACAATTCATAAGAGAAATAAACTTAAAGATTAGCAAGCTATTAAACAAAGTTGCTTTTCAAGAGGGTAATAATTGGTATAGGGTTACTAATGTTGTTTCCGAATTAATGAACTTGGCTCTTAGAACAAAGCTTCAAACATTAAAACAATTTTTTGATAACCAAATATCAGGAAGGCAAGAAAGATTGATTCAAGACATAGGTACTATGTTCCAAAAGGGAATTGATACAAAAGAATTAAAGAAACTTCGTTCTAAGTATGCGTCATTGATAAAAGACGATATAACTAAAAATGCAGGTTTGTATTTTGGAGAAGTAAATAGTCCGTTCTTAACAAAAAGTCAGATTGAGGATTACATAAATTCAAGAACAGACAATCAGATGTATCATTTGTTAGTTTCTATTGCATTAGGTAAATCATATCTTGAAGGTGCTGATAGTTTAAATAAGGCAGCATCAACAGAAAAGTTTTTTATATCCATGCTTTTAAAAGCAATGACAGATAAGACTAACCCAAATAGGATGACTCCTGAAGATGCGTTAAAATTTGTCAATGAGCAATTAACAGGCCAAAAGTTTGAAGATGCGTTAAAGGAATCAGCAAAAATAATCAATCAGATAAATACACAAGCTGGTAAAGAAGTTCTTGCCAATACAAAGGAAAATATATTTAGAGGTGCTATGGATTTGGTTAAGGCTAACTTACTTGTTGGCCAAGCGTTAGATGCTAACACAATAGAATCTGCATACGAAGCAGCATATAAAATCGCTGGGTATGGATTAGGCCATGAATCAAATAATTTAGTAACTACGTTGGTAAATGGATTTCAATCAAGAATTGAAGAACAAATTAAATCAGCAGTAAAGGAAAAAGAATGGGGAAAGGCAGCCAATTTAACAGTAATTGCTACCATAAATAGAAATATACTCAATCCATTTGTTGGAGGTGGTACTAATTGGCTTGTTTTAGGATTGCAAAAGTCAGGTATTGAACCCTTCTCTCCTTTGTATTACATGATGCAAAAAATGAAGAATGGCATAGACTTATCAACCGATTCAGGTCAAAAGAAATTAGAAGAAGCACTTGTTGAGGATTATAGGCGCAAAACAATTAATAAAAGATTATTGATAGGTGGAGTATCGGCATCTTTATTCACGTTAGGACTATTTGCTTCTGGTGGTGATGATGAAATGGAAGAGTGGTTAAAGAAAAATGAATGGGCAAGAAAGTATCAGACCGTTTTTGTTCCTCAATTAACTCTGTTTGCAATGTCTGTTAAAAATGGAACATTTGGGGATTGGGCTGAAAATACATTTGCAAGGTATAAAAAGTTTGAAAACTTGCCGAAGATTATAAAAGGCATTAATGCTTATAATAAGAGTGATGGTGGCGAAGCAGATAAAGCAAAGCTTTACGGAGTAATGGGCAATGTCACAGGTTCATTTGTAGATGTTCCATTAGTCCCTGTTAGATTTCTAAGAGATTTGGGTGGAGTTTACAAGTACATTGTTGATAAACCACAAGAAAAGCCTGACTATAAAAATGTTGGTTTTGCAAACGGTTTCTTTAACTACGGATTGATAGATTACATGGGACTTAGACCTGATAGGGCTTACATGAGAGATATAGAAGAGTATATTCCTGAATCAGATGAAAAAACTATTAAGTTCCTAAGAAAAAATGATTTAGATATAAATTCAGATTCTGATAAGGCGGTACTATCAAATGGTGTAAAAAAGTCATTAAACGAAACTGAAGCTCAAAAGTATGATAACATTTGGGGCGAAGAAGCTTACAGAGTTATAAAAGAGGCTTTAGCGGATAATGAGGATATGGATGAAACCCAAGTAAAATCATTGAAGAAAGTCGCTGAATTTACTGCAACAAGAAAAGCTCAATCTGAATTAGGTATCGACAACGATTCATTGCAAGAATTAGAAATAAATGGTGTTAAGTATAGCCTTACTGAAGCTCAAATAAATAAACGTAAGGCTTTTATAAAAGAGTACATACGAGATAATAGAACTTCAGAAAAGTTTAGGGATAGATACAGAGAAGCAGTAAAAAAGGGCAGTATAGTTGGTAGTGCAGAAAGTAAATATTTTATGTTGATGGAAAGTGCTAAATCAAGTGCTACAAGAAAAATGAATGATATTTACGAAAATAAAACTTCTAAATTGGAGGTAATGCCTAAGTAAAAATACTTCAAATTCAACCCTTATATTTGTTTAAACAAATCATACAAATATGAAAGTACAATTCGGAGTAGGTAATAGTATTACCACAGCTTTCACAGCAGCAGCAAAAACAGTTGCAGTTTCAAATTTAACGAACGCGGATATTACGCCTCAAAACATTGAAATCTTTAACACCACTCGTTCTGCATGGATGATTGGTGGCGATTCTACCGCAGTAGCAACGGTTGCTATCACTTCTGTTGCAGGTAAGCCTGTATTCACCTTAACCTTAGATAAAGTTCCTGCAAGCTCGGCTGATGGTGATACATTGGTTTCTTTTGCAGAAATACCTGATGGTAAGGCAATCTATAACGCAGCAATATAACAGTATAAAAAGGATAGACGATGCCAATAACAGCCGCAATAACTGTCAGTCAAGCAGCAAGCCCTGCTTCGTTTACAGTAACAGACACTACGCCCAATGAGGCTACTGAAGCATATACCAATAGAACGCTAACGGTATTAGATTCAGAGAACAATCCTTTGCCGGGTTATTCCAATCCAATACCATTTAGCTTTGGTGCATATCCCACAGGGGTTATTTCATTGACAGGCTTAACGCAAGATTTAGCATTGACTGTTACGATGACCTTGACACCAACGGTTGTTGTTGTGGGTTCTGTTTATGTTGCAACAAGGCAAGTTGCATTGAATAGATACTTAGAGCAAGGATTGTATAACATTCAAGCAGCGAGATTTTTGTCTACTGATTTAGTAGGGTTAGCAGATGTTGAAGCACAACTTAGTTCTATGGACATATTAATTGAGCAAGTAAACTCACAAACATCTGTATTGTATGGTTCATTAGTTGCTGCGCAAGAAGCTTTAGACAGAGGTCAAAATGTTATTAATAACCAAGTGTTATAATGTTAAGCCCACAATACATACAAAACCAGTTGCTTAGAGCGCAAAGGGCTATGCTGATAATATCAGATAGAATACAAGACAACTTTTTGTATTTGTATTCCGATATATACAACGACCTTAAATTCAGGCAAAGGGATATTTTTATATTATATACTTCTTTATCTGAAAATTATGATTTCCGCGCTTCTTTAGACAACTACGATGCTTTAGTAAATGTTCTTGTAGGAATGTGTCAGCAGGTAGATAGCTTTAACTCTACTTATAACACTATCAACTCACAATATCAAAGTGTTGGCGAGAGTGTAATTACAATAGTAATTGGTGTAAATGCAAAAACTGTTATTATCAAGGCAGGTTCTAACATCCTCTACAACGCATCC
>Ga0209353_10002035_pt1 | contig 11245 bp, 7 predicted proteins | sample LauGreSpBDMM15SD_2_FD_187561 | JGI IMG/M metagenome (GOLD analysis project Ga0209353, IMG submission 187561) | Freshwater lake microbial communities from Lake Michigan, USA - Sp13.BD.MM15.SD (SPAdes) (version 2) | ecosystem: Environmental > Aquatic > Freshwater > Lake | place: Lake Michigan, USA...
GGAGCGAGGTCTGAATTTTCCGCCAGGCAAACCAACGTCAGTCGCAGCTGGCGTGTTGGTTGTAATTAAATGAGACGAGTTATCTTGTTCTGGCGCAGGCGGTTGTTCATCATTATTAACAAGAAGAAAGTTTTCATCATAATACTTATTATGTTTTTCAAGAAGTCCACTGTCTGTCATAATTTTGTTATATTCAGTATTTAAAACATCAACTGAATGTCGGTCCGATGCCAACGGGCTTATCATATTTGTAAATAGGGCATTTAATTTATCACCAAAATCTGAACGTATGAGATGACGTGATCGGTTTAATACGTGTAGCAGCGAAAGGCCAACGCCGTAACTGTCCGTAGTATCAATCGATTGGATTAAATGTTTACCATAATTGGCTTCAATGTACGAATTGATCTGTTCGTAATGCTTGCTAGACATCTCACGTTTAATTCTCGTCACCTCATCAGGGGGAGCATCAATTGGTAGAATAACCTGAAAAAAATAATCATAAATAGGTGGAATGGCGGGCATCGCGTGCGGAGAATAATTGGCATCTATGTGAGTTGTATAATTTTTAGAGCTGAAATCTGATATTTCCCAAGGAAATGACCACCATTGTGGGTAATGATATTTGCCCGCACGAGCACTATCTAAAATAACCTTTTTTTTGGTCATATATCCAAAATCAATAAAGTTCAATCGGTTAGTATCTATATTATATACAATATTGTTATGGTTTACGTCGTGATGAATAAGACCAGCACCCTTAAATACTTTTAATCCATAAAATAGGCGCGAAACTTCTAACCAGAATAGTTCCATAACATTTTGGTTTGTTGGATTATTGTCCAACTTAGAAATAACATTGCCAAACTTTTTTAAGTCTTGTCCGCCATCTTGCATAATTAATAATGCAAATTTGTATATGTCGCGTGGGAGAAATGTAGTATGCGTAAGTCCTGAATTGTTACACGATTCGATCGCGTCTATATTCTCGTCGGTGTTTTTAACTGCACACTTTGTAGGAGTTCCTAAATGTATAGCATGTCTTGGATCTGCCGCAGTAACGGCGCGAAATTCATTCAGTTCTTCTTCCGCCTCATCATTTGACATCAATTTAGATACAGCATCGGGTGACGGTTTAAGCTCATCCTCTCTGCATTCCATTTGCGGCTTGTGCACACAACCATATGTTCCTGCACCAATTACCTTGCCGCCGATTAGTTTGGACATAAACCGTATATCATATCGCGAGAATTATTTATTCGTAATATCAATGGAATTCACTAATTCCATTTTTCGCAGCGATTTTTCAAAAGCAACCTCCTTGTCCAAGTTTTTGAACAAATAGTCAGTGCTGGGTTTTTGCTCATTCTTCTTAATTTGTTTATATATCAAATTGATTTGACTAACTGCGGTTGTAATAAGTGGCTTGTTTGGCATAAGCGGTATATTGGTTGGTACGTGGTCAATAACCAATGTTACTGCGAAATAAATAAGATACCTCCGTTTTTTAGCAGTCCCCGCCGAATATTTGATGCAAAAAATATTCCGAAGAGACGTTAACAACTGGTGGATGTAAGGATTATTTAATGTATCGCATTTATTAAAGATGGCATCCCACAAAATCCATATAATATCATTTTTGTATTTATTTTCAACAGGAACATACGTGCGCGTTTGGCACTTGGATTGTTGTTTCCGTTTCTTGCAAATCACTTCAAATTCTATCATCCATTCAATCCAATAACACGCATTGAAAATGCTATGACTGTCTGACGATAAATGATAAGCGAACTCGTTTATTGCAATGTAAAGTTCTTTTGGGTCATCTTCTTTCATAATGCGTTCGGCGTAATGAATGTTCTGCGCCTTTAATCTGTCGGTCATTTGCGTCATATCAAATTCTTCTTCTCGGTTTATTTTGATAGTTTCAAAACTATTTTTACGATTGGACGTAGATAACGTGCATATTACTTCGGAGAACAATTCACGTATAGTCGGATGATTACGCAATTGCATTTCGTATGTAAAGTTGCCTTGTTCCATTATGCCGCGAAATAGGTCAAACCGTTTTTCCAAATAAATCACGATTTTCGGGTTGCCGATATGAATATGTTTTCCCACAAAATGGAGTATAATCTCCCATATGTCCATAAAATGTCCAGCGCAAATTAATTCGCAGCACCAATGGCAAGCTGGCTCCACTTTCCCGTTAATCATACTTTCAATCAGTTTGCTGCGAACTGCCGTTTGTTTGTAATTGGAGAAGGATACTGATTTGAAATCGCCAGGTTGTCTGGCATCGTTTATATTTGTATTATCTGCTACACTAGGTAATTCTGGTTCCATTATTTTATTGTAACTAAATGTTTATTGTACTATACATATACAAACGCCCGCCCATTTTGAACACAAACCAATAAAAAATATAGCCAGAATATTCACCAATTAATACATAACGGTTTTAATCTTATTCCGTAATCAGTCTGGGCACTACATTAATGGTTTGCAATTCTTGTGCCATTAGTTTATATGCATATGGTATTTCAACCTTGGCGAACTCGGTCTTATTGTCGCAATTCTTGCAAATGTGAATAGTGAAATCTGCACTTTCATACAGCCGACTTTTATTTCCATCGTTGTATGACGCAATCATGCCGCACGTTTTACATACGTGCACGCTATATTTATCTGAAACATCATACATTCTTTCACGACAGAACCTCGTCATTCCGTGAGCAATCATAACATCACGCTCCATTTCACCTATTCTGAAACCACCATCGCGACTTCTTCCTTCGGCTGGTTGTCGGGTCAGATTTACCATCGGACCAATGGACCTGCTATGTTGCTTGTCACTTACCATATGCTTTAACCGCTGATAGAAGACAGGACCAATAAATACACTGGTTTCTAGTTGTTCGCCCGTTAATCCATTATACAGAATTTCATTGCCGTAACTTTCGTACCCGATCTTTTGCAGTTCCTTCGAAATAGTTTGAATATCCATATTTCCAAAACTAGTTCCATCACCAAACAGTCCAAGTTCAATGAGCACCTTTCCCAGCAGCGTTTCTTTCAGCTGTGCAATTGTCATACGAGACGGAATAGCGTGAGGATTGATAATAATGTCTGGACGATGTCCGTCCTTGGTGAACGGCATATCGCATTCAGGAATAATATTACCAACAGTACCCTTTTGCCCATGGCGTGAGCTGAACTTGTCACCAAATATGGGTTTGCGGAGAGTTCTCACGCGAACCTTGGCGAAATTATAACCATCGCCGTTTCTGCCAGTATAATTTTTATCAATGTACGTGTCTTCATTTGTGCGAAATGTCTTACTTTGATCGTCATACTTAATGGTCTTCGTGGGGTCATTTCGGTTTTCTTTGATTGGCACGATCTTGGCAATAATTACATCGCGATTTTCCACCAGTTCATTCTCGGGAATAAATCCAGCAGCATTTAGTTTATTGTAGTTGCCAAACTTGACACCACGGGTCTTGGTCGGGTCTGGACGACATCTGATAATTTCATCACGAATAATATTCTTGTCTTCGTCCTTTTCCGTGTGGTAAATCGTGGCGAGAAACAGCCCTCTGTCAATAGACCCCTTATTGATGAGCACACTATCCTCTTGATTATACCCCGTGTGGGTCATAATTGCGACGTGGATTTGTGTGCCAGACGGAATTTTGTTTAGATGGATCAAGTTCATCAAACGCGTTTCTACCAACGGACGTGTCGGGTAGTTTAATACGTATGCTGTCTTGTCCATTCGCTGGTCATAGTTGGTTGCATATACACCAATCGCCTGTTTGCCCATAGCACATTGATACGTATTTCTAGGCGCCTGATTGTGCTCGGGGAAGGGAACGCAGGACGCAAGAACGCCGAATATAGTGCTGGGATGAATTTCGCAATGTGTATATTTAAAATGCGCCTTGATGTCTTGAATGTACGAACTTTTGCATTTCATAGCAATCATCGCATAGTTCTGTTCCTCGGGGTCGATGTATTCAATGACCGATTCAGACAACTTGCAATTCGTGAGCAAGTCATTCCACGTAAGTTCCTTGTTGGAAAGCTGTTTAATAATATCGGATGTGATAAGCGCCTTGTTATCGCGCACACGCAATACTGGACGGGTAAGTCGACCGCCGTCGTTGCAAATGCGAATCTCCAACGCATTGTAGTTAAATATGATAGAGGTGTAAATGTTGATAATGCCTTGGTATTTCTTATCAACCATATTCTGATAGAATGCGATGGGCGATTTGGCAACCCCAACCCAGCATCCATTTATAAACACCTTTACCTTGCCAAACAATTCGTCGGGCTTTGCGTCGTCTACTGCTAAAATGTGCGGAGCGACATACTCGTACAACGATGAACTGTTTGTCGGAATAGTAATGTGCCCCATATAACTAATATTTTTGACAACACCAATTGATTGTCCCTCTGGCGTTTCCGCGGGACATAGAAACCCCCACGTAGTATTGTGTAATTTTCGGGGCGCGATTAATTCGCCGCTTTTCTCCAGTGGAGTATTGATTCGGCGAAGATGGCTTAAACTGGACACATATGTCAGCCGATTTAATACTTGTGCAACGCCGACCTTGCTCGTGTTGGATTGTTTGATGCTGAAATCACCAGTAGATAACGCGCGATTCAGTCCGTTTTCAATCGTCGTTGATTTCATAATCTTGTAAATATTGATATTATTGACAATGTTAGCATAATCTTCGGTAGAACGCCAGGACCCGCTATTAATTTCACGCACAATATGCTTCTGCATTTCCTTAACCAGTTTGTTGAAGTAGTTACGAAATAGATTGTTTAGTAGCGTGCCCGTTAATTCAATGCGTTTGTTGACATAGGAATCACGATCAGATGGCGGAATGTATCCCAAACTCGTCTGAATGAGCTTATGTGCCATATATCCGATGAGGTATAATTTTTGTTGTAATGTTTTGCAGTGAGGAAACAGGTCGTGGTCAAGAACATCCGCCGCAAATTCTCGCTTTTTGCGTTGTCCAGTTTCTTTGTCCATATTGATGGGGGTATAAGCGACATATGTGGCAATGTGATTGAATGCATCTTGTTGTGTCATATATTTATTTCCGTCAATTGCAGATGCTTGCAGATGCGTGGTTTGAATGCCTTGATTTCCAGCGTCGTTATTTAACAATATATAGCTGCATATTTCCCTATCGCTGATTACACCAAGAGCACGAAACAGCGTGAATAGTTCAATTGGCTGTTTAATGCGGGGAACATTTACATATATACCATATCCAAAACCGTTATTTTTATTTGAAAGCATCATTTCAATTTGTTTGGGAGAGATGCACTTGAAGTCGGGGACCGATTTGATTTCGGCATACCACGACCATTTGGTAGTATTTTTGCCGTCAAAACAGTAAATGCGGTTTTCTGCCGCGCGTTCTTGCCCAAGAACCGTTTTTTCAGAGCCCTTGATAATAAAGTAGCCGCCGCAATCCATTGAACATTCGCCAGTATATTCGTGACTGAGATGTGGGTTCTGAGTCAATACACATACCGAAGACTTTAACATAATCGGCAATTTGCCAATATTGATTTTGGGCAATGTCTTCTCAATAATGCGAGGCGTATCCATGCAGTCAGTTGTACGAATGACATATTGTATATTGATGTCAACAGTCATCGTGGAAGCATATGTAAAGTTGCGGGTCTTTGCTTCTTGTGGCAACATAGTTTTTGTTGCGCCGTTATTCTCGTGAATTTGGGGAGGATACAGCTTGAAATTTACAAACGATATGAATATTTCTAAGAAATACTTCTCCTTTTCTGGCACATAATCATTTTCCGAGTGAATCGTAACAGGATTAAACATTTGTATGGTTCGTTGAATTTGGTAATTGACGAAGTGGTTATACGATTCAATCTGATGACGAACCAAACGGTCAAGATGCTTACCATCAAAGTACGTTTCTATGATGTCAAACGGTTCTTCGGTGTAGTTGCCCAAGTGGTCTAGCAATTTTGTTTCTTCTGCGGTCAATTTGGAGATGTTCTCGTCAATGCACGATTGCACTGTCTTCTCCATCTGAATAATTTTCTCAATTTCTTGTGCAATCTCATTATCCGAATAAGTCGGATTGAGTTTGCCCACAGACTTTGCGAATTTATCCATACCATCGTCGCTCATGTCGCCATACAGACCGCCCACATTTGCTGATTTCATTTCATAACTCATTTTAACAATCTATTTGTATTACTATTCTGACATTCTGACATTTTCAATTTTTTGAGAATGATTGGCATTATGTTCAATTAAAAAACGGTATAAAAATTAACCGATGTAGTAGTTATCCCATGTCAAAATATAAAAAGTTAGTGAAACTGTTGGACGAACGTGCAGATGATGTTCCAAGTAAAACGCATCAACCAACCGCATTGCCGCCATTAATCACAAGTCATATTCCATATCCGCCGCCAGTATTTCAATATGGACAAGACCCTTTTAATCTTCCAGATTTGGATTATAATCTATGGCATTTGTATTTTCAGCCAGTTGACATGTTATCTCCATCAGTATCGCAATATTCGTTATGGAAAGCGCAGTCGGAAATAAAACTTAATCCAACATTGTTTGAGGCATCTGTACCAGAACCATTATGCGCGGTTCCTTCACCAACAATTACATCTACGTGTCACATAGACATTTCGGTGAATGCCATTAGCGATTTGCTTGAAATAACAGATAAGCATCCATATTGTCCAAATACGCAATACAACATTGATTTGGAGACGTTGCATAAAATTAAACTCGAACTAAGTCAATTGAATGATATGATTGGTATGGATACGCTGAAACAGTCAATTGTGAATCAATTATTGTATTTTATACAGAAGTTGCACGTCGGAAAAAACGTAAGCGATTTCAAACATACGGTTATATGCGGTCCGCCAGGAACGGGAAAAACCGAGGTCGCCCGGATAATCGGAAGAATGTACTCAAAGGTTGGTATATTAAAAAAGAATGTATTTAAGAAGGTAACCCGCAATGATTTAATTGCAGGTTATCTGGGACAAACCGCGATTAAGACAAAACAGGTTATTACCGACTGTTTGGGCGGAGTGTTATTTATAGACGAAGCATATTCATTGGCATCATCGGACAAAAGTGATAGTTTTTCGAAAGAATGCATTGATATTTTATGTGAAGCCCTAAGCGAACACAAGGACGATTTGATGGTGATTATTGCTGGATACGAGAAAGAACTGAACGAGGCGTTCTTTCCAGCAAATCCAGGATTGTCGTCGCGATTTATATGGAGATTTACTATGCAGCCATATACGATGCAAGAACTCGTAAAAATAATGCATAAAATGGTGTCAGATCAGGAATGGACGTTGGACGAAGACGTGACTTTGACGGAAAAGTGGTTTAATGATAAGAAGAAGAGTTTTAGTAGTTATGGACGCGACATAGAAGCAATGATTACATATATAAAGATTGCGCACGGTCGGCGAATATATGGAAATGTAACGGCAACGAAAAAGTGTATCAATATGAATGATTTAAATGCGGGATATAAACAGTTTGTTGCAAATAAGAAACAAGAGGAGACCGTTAGTTTTGGGTTGTATGTGTAGGCATTTTATTGTATTGGTTACATTACCTGTTTTTTTTCCTTTCTCTAATATATCAAATGAGTGAACACAAACAAATTAAAATAAATGTTTCGGATTTTAATTTTAATGCAACCCGAAAAAAGAAATCGAAAGATAAAACTCAAAATACGACTGGCATAAAAATAAAAACTCCCACGAGTAAACCAAAGGTAGATACGTTAAAAAAGCGGACCCTGTTAAAAATGATACGGCAACAGCAAGAAGACCGATATAACAAATTGTTTGGCACCAGTAAAGATAAAAGTAGCGTTACCAGCGCCGCCGCCGATGCGAAAGTGCCCGAGATGACCGAAATGAATACCGAGTTGGAAAAAGCAAAGGAATATTTAAACAATTTGAAAGAAAAGCAGGAGAAATCGCATAATGGACACAATGCAACTATTAAACATCATCCATCTCTGCGTGCAATGCCATCATTTCAAGTGCCTGCTACAAATAACGTGCATTCGCAATTGGCAACAATGCCTAGCAATATAGTTCCTAGCGCGTCCCCTAAATATGGCTGCATGAAGAATGGCCAGTTGCCGACATATAAGACATATATGAGAACAGCAAAGAATCAACCGATTATTCAAATAGGCAATCCTATTTCGCATATGAACTACGGTCAACCTCAATCCAATATAATATCTAATATAGGATTAACTACGCCAGCCATAGCCTCTATGTTGGCAAATGGCGCCCCACAAAACGGAATAATTGGCATTCCACCTGCACCCCAAGCCGACATTCGGTCAAATGCTAGTATAATTGATGCGAAAATAGCGGATGGGTTAAAACGAATGTCAGAGTTAAAACAGTCAGATGCCATACTCAATAATATAAAGAATAAATATCGCCCAAAACGTATGATGCAGCGAAAAACTGTGCGCCGAACATATAAGATTGGACGATCAAAGGTATTGCCTAGAATTGCCGTATTGGTTTCAAATAAAACAATACGGAATAATACTACGACTAAAACACAATTATTGAAGCAGACGTCTATACAAGACGTAAAAAAACATCTCATACAACGTGGGTTAATACGAGTTGGGTGCACTACTCCCAACGATGTGTTGCGTAAGATGTATGAGAGCACAATGCTTATATGCGGGGACGTTCAAAACCACAATGCAGATAATTTATTGTATAATTTTGTCAACGGAGACAAGGAACACTAAGACATTAGCGCATTAGAGTATCATATATATGGTGATGCCTACTACAAGTAGTCCAATGGCGTTTATTTTGACATTGTCTAGCCAATATTTATTGTCGTAATCTTCCAGACATCTTGAATTATCCACATATCTAGAATGCTTGTAATTTTTTTTACCTATTTTGCAGTATATCGCACGATTATTGCCATCATATTCATCGATGTAATCTTCTATATCTAGGTATATGAACTGTCCGTAATCCTCGTCATTTGTTGGTGCCATTTACATATAGCATTATTATATTTGGTTGCGATGAACAAATTAAGTAATCAATCAATTTTATGTGGTCAACAGCACGCTGCGCCATAGCAAATTGTTATTTTCTTGAACTTGTTTGAAATACTCATATTTTATTTCAGTATCCCATCGTAACCCGAGTAGGTAGCTTGCCTTGGATAATCCCTGCGCAGTTTCTTGTCCGCATGTTTGGACATATGTAAATGCTAGAAATCCGCCAGGCGTCAAAATCTGTGCAAGGTATTGCAGCACATTTGGGTTAAATAAGTTCGGTCCATATGGAGCAGGGCTTGTATTTAACATGACAAGAGAGTAACCAGATGTGTGGTCTTGCGCGAAATTACGTGTATCGTCATTGTCGCAGAAAGTCATGCTAAAATCCACAGGAAAGTATTCGCCGCTTTCATTTCTAGCAGACTGATTGTTCAATTCCGACAAATATGATAGTAAGATGTTTTGCGGGTCTGTGCCCAATATTGATGCCGCCTTTTTTATGAGTAGTCCATTCACGACTGGGTGATTGACTTGACAAATAACTAAAACGTTTTGCATTGTGATTATATGCATTGATTAATTCTAACTGGAAAAGTTCAATTTTGCAATTTAAACGTTGTAAGTTACACTACTGAAATGCTGATTTAATAATGTATTTACAGCAACAACTGCACGACTGGTGTCAATTTATAATTAAAAATATTTAGGATATAATAATGTAACGATTATTATATCTGGTATGTCAGTAGACCAAGCAGTATTCACATACGCACAAAAAATCGAACTAACCAATTATGTAAATGCATATCGGGCAAAGCATAATTCGCCACCACTTGTATGGGATGATACCATCTCAGCGTTTGCACAAGAGTATTCTTTATACTTAGTCACAAACAACTTATTTCAACATAGCAATAAAGAAGGTTACGGGGAGAACCTTGCTTATTTCCAAGGTTACCCCAACGAAATGATGACACTTATCAAGAAAAGCATAGACCTGTGGTATGATGAAATTAAGTTATACAATTTTAATTATCCAGGTTATTCGGCCAGCACAGGACACTTTACTTGCTTAGTGTGGAAGTCGAGCACCAAATTTGGTATGGGATATTCATTTAATAATGATACGAAAGTGGTGGATATCACGATGAATACTGCGCCGCCTGGTAATATTATTGGACAATTCAAAGAAAATGTAAGTGCCCCGAATGGCACTATTCCGCAGCCGATTCCGACACCTTATCCTGTACCGTCGCCTTCTCCCTCGCCGATGCCTTATCCTACGCCTGTTCCTGTTCCCGCACCGATGCCGTATCCGACCCCTGTGCCCGTTCCTGTTCCTGTTCCTATGCCCACTCCTGTCCCGCCGTATGACGCAACTGAAAATATAAATCGAATAGTGTCTTTGATATATTCATTGATCAATATGATAAATAGAAAACGTCCAATGAGAACCTTGATATATACAGTTGATGAAATTATATCAAATTTGAAGATGATTGATGACAGCGCAATTAACAATAAAATATACCTATTAAATCGTATGTATTATGTCAGATATGCATTACAAACTGGGCGAAATTCTCGTCTGGTCATTTATGCTCTCAATGAGATTGCACAGTCGTTATTGTCCACTGCATAAATAATATCTGGAACGGATATAGAAATAACGCATCAAGATAAGGTAGTACAACAATGACAACAGTGCAGCCATCAGAACAAGGGATATATGAAGAATATTTTAGATTAACGCAAGAATACAAGACAAAATATGGAGCAAAGACCATTTTGCTAATGCAAGTCGGCGCATTCTTTGAAGTATATGGAATGAAACGCCCGACAACGGGCGATGTATACGGCAGTTCTATTATGGAGCTGTCGGAGATTTGTCAATTAAATGTGTCTGAAAAGAAATCTAGTTATGACAATTCCCAAATATTAATGGCGGGGTTTCGCGATTACACAATTGACAAATACGTAGCGAAATTAGTTGAATTTGGATATACCCTTCCAGTATTTATACAAGAGAAAGTCGGTAAGACGGTGAAACGCGTATTTGATCAAGTATACTCGCCTGGAACCATCATTTCTTGTGAAACTGACGCGCAGTCTAGTATGACCAACAATAT
>Ga0209353_10002037_pt1 | contig 11240 bp, 11 predicted proteins | sample LauGreSpBDMM15SD_2_FD_187561 | JGI IMG/M metagenome (GOLD analysis project Ga0209353, IMG submission 187561) | Freshwater lake microbial communities from Lake Michigan, USA - Sp13.BD.MM15.SD (SPAdes) (version 2) | ecosystem: Environmental > Aquatic > Freshwater > Lake | place: Lake Michigan...
GGAAATACCACATCCAATCTGCGACCATTCCCGACGCGGATTGCAATTTCACGCGATTCGATCCGACTACATTCAAAAAATCATACTCGTAGATTTCTTTGACTAAATAAACCTGGTCTTGTGCCGCGAATAATGACTGTTCTTCCTCGGATAAAAAACAATATGTTGATAACAAATGCACGTCCGCATTCCAACTACTTGTCGTATCACTATAATTTGTAGTTGATAAATCAGTTGACGGAGGGGTTTGTAAAAATCGATACATTTGGAATTGATTTTCCCCTGCCCGTATTTTTATGTAGGGAAACCCATCGGTAGGATTAAACACGTCTCGGACCTGGAACAAATCTGCTATCGGGCGCAAAGTTACATTAATAATTAATTCTTGGTATTGGAGAGCAATCAATGGAAATGCACATCGACTGTCTAATGTAAACCACGCATTTAATGGTATATACAATGATCTACCGCGTATAGATGGTTCTGCGCCAGACTGATTTGAAGTATATTTCGCAGATGGGTAAGCATTTGGTTTGAACGGATATGCACTTATACGTTCGGGATCGTTTGCCGGGTCGTTTAGCGCAGGAACATTTCCCGTCATAGCATCAAATAATTCGAGTTTTTGTGTATTGAAGTCACGCTTTACCATCGCATTCAAGTATTGACCGGAATATTTCTGCAGTGTGTTTGCTCCACACACAATTTCAATGTCTTGTATGATTTGACTACCAAGATTATCGATCCATTTAAAATCATACGGAGACCAGGCATCGCCGGTTTGGGCACTAGGTTCCCAAATTGGACTCCATATATCCGGAAGATTTATAACTAGATAGGTATCCATTAACAAATCGGCATACCGCTTTATTTTGAATGTGTATTTAGACGGTTCAGTTAACCTAAGTTCACGTAAACCGTCGAAATCCAAGCGAAACTTTTGCAAACCAAAATTTGTATATTTCGAATAAGTTACCTTAAAAAATGTTTTTGACGGATTTCCGGTTAATATAAGATTTGCCTTTCCAACCGAAACTATATTTAATAATCCGCCGGCCATTGTGAATAAATAATTATATAATAAGTGTCTATATTTTTGTTCACGCAATTACTTTATATATTCATTATATACAATGAATATATTAATAGCCGGTCTAATAGACTACGTTTTAATTTTAGGTTTTACTGCAGTCGCCGTGTATATTATCTATAATATGATTATTAAAATGAAGGGGAATAAACCCGGTATGTCGGAACCCGCATTCGTAGATACTCCAAACTCAAAACAAATCGCTCAATTAAGCGTTGTTGAAAAAACAAACTCTGGTGTGGGTATATCTAACGCCGCATTTGATCCAACTATCGATAATTCATTGAGAAACTACTGCATTAAAGCATCATCTAACACTGCATACACGGGTGGATATATGAATCTAAATATGATCAAATATGCATTATCTAGAGGATGTCGATTCCTCGATTTTGAGGTATATATGAAAGACGGCGTGCCTATCGTGGCATATTCAAATAATAAATCGTCATTTGAATCATTCACGTCGGATGCCCCGGCGGTATCTTTGGCGGGGGCACTTTCAACAGTCATGTCGAATGCTTTTGCCGATACTTGCCCCAATGAAAAGGACCCAATCTTTATACAGCTTCGCATTAAAACGTATTTGTCGACTGCTTATTCACAAATTGCGAGAATTATACGTGCAACTATGGCCCCCAAATTGTATACACAGGCGGGTGCGAATAATTCAAATATCGCAGTTCCAGTTACACTGGACACTCAATTACCTGAGTTGGTCGGAAAAGCGATTATCATCGTTGATCGCGCGTCATCGCCTGGATATGATAATTACGCCACGTGCGCGGACACGGATACACAGTGTTATAGTTTAGCAGATTGTGTAAATATTAATAGCAATAGTCAAAGTGTTCGGTTGTATGATGAAGATAGTCTAACATTCCAGCCGATTAACCCGCCAGATCCATCTGTTTACCTATTGCGCATCGTATTCCCAAGCCTCAGCTTTTTTAATAATGTTACAAATGCGAATACGTTCTATCTTATCGAAAATTATGGTGCGCAAATAATTGCCCAAGCATTTTATAATAATGACTCAAATTTAGCTGCATATGAAGAAATGTTCAAAGAACACAAGAGCGCGTTTGTCCCATTATCGAGCGCAGTCACATATAGTCGAGAACATTCGTAGTCAAACTTCTTCGGCTATCGTCCACAATGTTCATCATCCTTAGACATTTTCCTATTATATTATAATAGGAAAATAGTTACAAAATGGTTTATCGAAAATCTAAAACAGTGAAGCGAAGATTTAGACCAGCTGAATGTAATAATGCAATGAATTTCCAAGAATGTGAACTCGCGGTTCTACGTCATGCCGTGGACCAAAACGAGAAGGTTCTTGGACAAAAAGTTGCTAGTAGTGATGAGATTAAGGGGATGGTTAAAATAGTAGAGGAGTTTTTAACAAAAAAAAAATTGTTGTGTTACGGAGGAACTGCGATAAATAATATTTTACCAAAACAGGTCCAATTTTATAATCGCGAATATGAAATTCCAGACTACGATTTTTTTTCAGCGAATGCATTACATGACGCGAAAGAATTAACCGATATTTTTTACGCCGCAGGCTATACGGATGTAGAGGCAAAATCGGGTGTGCACGAGGGGACATATAAAGTATTCGTTAATTTTATCCCTATGGCTGATATAACGAGTATACACAAGGAATTATTCGATGCATTATTAGCAGATAGTGTTTCAGTTGCTGGAATAAAATATGTTCCTGCTAATTTTTTACGGATGAGCATGTATTTGGAATTATCCCGACCGGCGGGCGACACGTCACGATGGGAAAAGGTATTGAAACGTCTGAATTTGTTAAATAAATATCACCCAATAAAGAATGAATATGATTGTTCTGCGATCGAATTTCAGCGCGAAATGGCCGAGAATGATACAGATGGTGAAAAACTATACACAATTGTTCGCGATACGTTTGTTGATCTAGGTGTCGTTTTTTTTGGAGGGTATGCGGCAAGTTTATATTCGAAGGAAATGCCCAAGAAAGAACAGCAATTTATAAAGAAAATCCCCGACTTTGATGTATTAACCGAAGATATTGAAAGGACCGCAATGATCGTAGAAGAACGATTGCACGAGTCAAAATTTACACATGTAAAACAGATTCGTCACGCTGCAATCGGTGAAATCGTGCCGGAGCATATAGAAATACGGTATAAAGACGATATATTGGCGTTTATATACAAACCAATGGCGTGCCACAATTACAACACGGTTGTAATTAATAACCAAGATGTTAACGTTGCGACGATAGATACGATTATGAGTTTTTACCTGGCCTTTTTGTATGCGGGTGCGGATTATTACTACAATGATCGTATTTTATGCACTGCTAAGTTTTTATTTGAGTTGGAACAAAAGAATCGGTTGTCTCAAACCGGTGTATTGAAACGGTTTACATCTCAGTGTATGGGTGTCCAAGAAACGATGGAAAGCATTCGTGCGAAAAAATCCGAAAAATTTGAAGAATTACGAGGAAAGCGCGGAAGCGAGGAATACGAAAAATACTTTTTGAAATATTCACCCGGAGAATTAGATAAGCGGAAAAATAAGATAGTTGATGTTGAAGTGAAGCAACCCGCAGATGATAGCGAAGACGAAGTTGAGAGACCGAACTCCGTAAGCGATAGCCGAAGGAGTTCGATCGATAAACCCAAGAGAACAACCGCAAAAAAACGACCAAAAAAGAAAGCGAGTAAACCATTCGGATTGCCCTCACTATTTTAGAAAGCGGTGGTCCCTCAAAAATCCTAAGTTATTATAAAATTGATATAATCACTTTATAATAAGTTATTATAACAAATGAACGCAACCGGATTACATCGAAATGCATTGGACAAGTTTTACACAAAACCTGATATAGTTCGCCAATGTATTGAAATGATATCCCAACATATACAAATACACCCAGCTGATTTATTAATCGAACCAAGTGCGGGAGATGGATCGTTTATCCAAGGAATGCGCGGATTGTCTCCCAATTGTGCATTCTATGATATTGCTCCAGCAAATTCGGAAATTACGCAGCTTGACTTCTTGGAATATGCGAACTCGTCGCACGAAAATAGTTCACGAACTATTCATGTGATTGGTAATCCACCATTTGGACGCCAATCTTCATTGGCTATTAAATTTATTAAAAAGGCAGCATCTTTTGCACAGACCATATCTTTCATCCTGCCCAAGAGTTTCAAAAAGGAGAGTATGCGTAACAAAATCCCAGAAACATATCATCTGATTTGTGAAAAGGATTTACCCAAGAATTCCTTTACGATCGAAGGCAAGGATACCGATGTTCCGTGCATCTTTCAAATATGGGAAAGGCGCGAAACAAAACGCGACGTCATTCCAACCGATACACCACATGGGTTTCGATTTGTTGTAAAAACGGATCTGCACGACATTTCGGTTCGCAGGGTTGGCGTGAATGCGGGTGTAATAGACACAAATACTACAGATAAAAGCACACAGTCTCACTACTTTATTCAATTTACAAATGGAAAAAATGTATCAGACAATATACAGTCGATTCAATCGATAAAATACGAAACAAATAATACGGTCGGTCCGCGATCCATCTCAAAACCAGAGGTGATTCGCGCGTTTAACGAAGCCCTCCAAACGAATATAGAATGATGTATATTCGTGTTATCTAAACGCCTGCGACGGACGAATGCGTTTCACCCGAGTGCACTCGAGAAAATTCGGATATAGTTGCGTTTTCGTCCATGTAGGAGAAGAACGCTTCTCTGTCCTTAAAAGGAATTATACACTTCGGATATTGCTCAATCAGACTGTTCCCATTTGCGAATTTCACGGTAATTAATGGGAATTGTGTAATATCGCAACATATATAGGTAAGCTTCCTCGCCTTATCGTGGGCGATTTTCGCATCAAACGATCGATGAGACCCGATTTGATTCGACGGCATAAATTTTAGACCACCCTTTGTAAAACATTTGAGATCGTATTGGTTCCCCACGGCATCAATATGATCATGATCTTTATTCCCCGATACCCACACAAGTTCGGGGTATAATATTGGTATATATCTTTCAAGAAGAGTCGATGCCCATCGACCATCCTTGAAATGTTCGGTTAACACTTCAATTGGTATATCACCAAATTGAAGTTTTCCGGTTAAGTTAATTTGCATAATTCGATTCATTGTTAATGATGACTGTTGTTATATTCAAGTGAATGTGTAAATTGCGTATCAATTTTATGTAAAATTTTTGATAAATATATAATTTTAACCGAAGTTTCATCAAAAATTAATACTTATTCTATTTTTTCGCACAATAACTTACTATATAAATATTTAGTATAATTTTTGATACCATTTTCGTCAAAGAACATTTTATTTTTTAACCGTTCTTTATCACATATAATATCTACATTATTAATAATCGAAAATGTATTCGGTGGAATAGGTGCATAACCATCGCAATCTATATAGTCAATATCTTTACGTTCGACCGATTGAAAATAGTCATAAAATTTTGTATCATCACCCATAATTTTATCATTAAATTTCACCCATTTATTTGGTATATTATAGGCATCGCTAATAATCAATCCATGTAGAGACGATGATATTGTTTTTTCGCAACTTAATATTTCGTCAATTACCGCCTCTATATTATTCGTATTTAAATTTACAATGAATACGGTAGGATCGTTTACATATTGAGATTTAACTAATTTATAGTGTATAACGTGCGGTATAATACCAAGCCTGTATTTTTTTTTGATACATGGGTTGTAATACAATGGTAATAACAATCCCGGGTCTCCATACTCGGGTGGACAATAACATCCAATATCGTTTAACCGTTTTCTAGTTAATGGTCCTCGGACTATCTGAATAATCCCTCCCTGTATATCTTGGTCAATATCTCGTATACCACTTCCATATACAATCGTATTTGGTTTACATAATCTCATTATCGAACCACAACTAATTATATTAGGCTTGAGCCCCCTCAAATCAAACGAATATTCCTTTGGATTGCTATATTTTTGTAAAAAATAAGGGGTGATTAAATCACCAAAATTGGTCGACCCGCTCCAATAGTAAAACGGGATTGTAACATTATTAACATTGTGATATATTTCAGGTAAGTGTTGTTTTATAAAAGACAATTTAAAATTGTTATATATAAATTCAATCATATTATCACATAAATATCTTATTATTGGGAGAACCTCGGGATGTTTTTTATCTACCCACCATTTTGAATTACCGGTTAAATGTATTACATTCAATTTAGATATCGCGTCTTTATCGAATGGATAATTATTGAAATGAGTATCTAACATGTGGGTTTCGGGCGTAAACATATGAATATGATCATTATGATAAATTTGATATAACGACATCAACGAATCATCACCACATCTTGGCGCGCCAATTATAATGGATTCTTTATAATAGTTAACTATCGTTTCATAAAATAGAATATTATCTAAATTCGCAACATTATATACTTTAAGGCCACCCAAAATGCGGCAATTAGATAGGTCCCCTTGGCCAAATCGTTTCTTGATTAATGAATAATCGCGATTAATAGCAGGCATTAACCCAATTGTAGAACCGGATTTACAAGTCCCTCCAATATATGATACCCTTTCAAATACTAAATCTAGTTTTTTATTTGTGTAAATGTCTGGCTCTATCAATACAATATATTGATACTGCACCAATATTTTATAAGCATAGAAGTGATAAAAACATTCCACAGGATATTGTCGTCCATATGGACGCTTATCTAAACTAGGAAAGTCATGATTCAGATCGATCTCGAATAAATTTATATTATATTCCGCACACAAATTTTTCATTTTAGTATCAAAATTCGATCCGATAATTGCCTTATCATATTCTGGATTATGATAGACAAATTTTTCCAATGCTACTATAGATTTTGATATATAGTTATTATTGCAACATATAAAAACGCAATTTTTCATTATTATATACAATGTTGTTTATAATATAATACTCCAATTATATTATATCCTGAGTTTTGATGTAAACGTATCCGCCAGAAGAGGTTTCACGAGTTAACAATCGCTGACCTTTTCAGCAACGTAGTGAAACATATAAAAAACGGTTCCAAATAAGAAACTCTTTATTATCAATCCAATTAAATTGAAATTACCATCCTCGTGATAAATAGCCAAAAATGAACTATATTTTCGCATAGCCGAATTCACGATAGGCATCTGAAATATAAAATATAACACAGCTATCAATATAGGCACTTGCAACTCGCCTATTAAAGTGCGTCCTGTCTCCCTTCGATATTTTTTTTCTAGATGTTCGGTGTGTGTTTGCTCGTTCGCAGCTTCGTATTCGCGAATGTAATCAGAAGTTAGTTTTACCTTTGGAATATGGTTCGCCTGAACCGCCTCATCTTGCTGATAATCGACGGGGTTCATTGGGATATCGCGCGAGGGCAGACGCTGAGGAGGCATATTCTCTAGTGTATAATTTACCTGTCCGGCCACTGCGGGTTGATCCTTTTCCATATAACCCATATTATTCTGTTGTCCGCGCTGAGGAGATGCCTGCGGATTAGGCATTGTTTCGGGCATAGCTGCATTATGTCCATACGGGTTCGGGTGAATATTTAACGGCTTATAATTTTGTCCACTAGAATCATTCCCCTGTGTTTGATTCGAAAATTGGGGCTGACCTGATATATTGCCGTAAAATTCGTTAGCGATATGCTGTGTAGATGGCGGTTTGTATCGAACTTGTGCAGAATCAATTTCTTCCAAATCTGAAATGCGCGTAGTAGAATTAGACATGGAAACTATACAATATTACACATCTAAACATTCTAAAGCGGGCGCATTTCCAAGCGCCTTCTTCATACTTCAATCTACGTCGATAATCTGTTTATTTTTATCACATGGAACTGATGTCGAATTATATTGATAACATTTTTCACCGTGTTTGTATATTTTTCCGTCAATCTCTCCTAAAATGGGACCTTTAAAATCCAGACAGTTTTTATCGTTACACACCTTTCGAAAAAGGGTTGCTAAACCAAGACCTAATAAAATGGAGATGAAAATTTTTCCTAAAGCGGTATTTAATAAACGTTTCAGATGCATATTTATATATAATCGTCTGATTTTTTACACATACCATTATTATAAATGGTATGTAGATCAACTCCTTCTGCTATTTTTGACGGATCGCTTCAACCCTGTGTTGGTATTTTTGAAATTTCCATCGGATTTGTAGGACAAGTAACCGACTTTTGCTCGAACGCAAAACATTGACTCGCCTTGTCGCGATAGGTCATCAAGTCCGTATTTTCGGGGGTTGGATAAATATAAATTTTGCGACTATCACCAAGTGTTGTGTATACGAAAAATATACCAATTGCGAAACTAATAATAAAAATCGGGAGACTTACATATTTTGTTATTTGGAACATTTCTATATATTCTGTGTGGATTATTATGTTTTACAAACAAAACGGTTTCTACGCCGACTGTTGAGACGCCTTCTCCTTCTTTGCCTTCTCCTTCAACCTCTTTTTTTTACTAGCAGACATCTCACCGTCTGGGCGAATACTCGACTTCTCCTGTTTTTCGCCGTCTAGACGATATACTAAACTATTAGGGTCATTTGAATCAAATATATTCGGGTTTTTCGCCATAAACTCGTCATACTCCTTCTTGCGCTGGATCTCGCGCGCTTGCTCTTCCAATTGCTTCACAAATTGAGCCTGATTTTTTGCCTGCGCGCGTGCCTTCAATCGTTCCTTCGCTGTTGTTTTTTGTTGCTCTTGGTTCATCGCGTTTGTATCAAGTCGTGCTCCAGCTGGGATATTCATACCCATTGTCTTGGCCATATTCTTAAACATGTCGCCCATCCCACCCATACCCCCGCCATCTGCCCCTCCAGTTAAATTTTTAAACATATCCGCTAAACCTCCTTCGCCACCCAAACCGTTCATCTTTTTCATCATTTCAGATGCCTCCTTCATCAAATCCTCGCGCGAAATGTCTCCAGATTCCATCTTGCTCGCCAATTTCTCCCTCACAGTATTCACCACATTTTTAATCTTCTGTGGATTTTGCATCAATTTCGATAACACGTCCTTTGTTGAAGTCATACCTTCCATATCTGCGCCAAACGACGCCGCGATATCCCCACTCATATCTTCCGCCAATTCCTTGGCTAGTTTACCAATTTTACCGTCAAATAATCCCTGTAGATGACCGTGCAATTCCTCCATTTTGGGCAGCCCTGCGGTCTTGGAAGTGCTCGGTTGGGCATCTGCTTCTGGACCCTTTTGTTCCATTTGATCGAAAAATTTTCCAATGTTAGACATCGCATCTTGCAACTTAGCATGCAGATCACCCTCCTCCAAATTATCGAACATACCTAATGTTTCGCCAAAATTCACCTTGTCCTTTATCGAATTTACTAAAATAAGCAATATTACTTGTAAATATTTCCACAACGTCTCCTTGGTTCGGTCGCTTATCCCTTCACAATTGTATAGTAATTTGAAATCAACATTTGGTAAAAATACGGTGTTGACTTGACTATCCGGTGCGAATATGGCGGCATTCTGATTTAATATATCAAAAAAACGTTCAGGAAACACTTGCGAACAATGATCAAACAATTGCTTAAACTCGATTACACCTGCCTCAGGACCTGCCCATTTTTTCCACATGTGGGCAAACTCTGGAAAAGTAGTAGACAGATCATTTGTAAAATCGACAATCGACGAACGGAATGTCTCGGGAATATTGGAGTCTGAGGTATCCATTTTATTATGAAAGTATTATAAATACACGATTTAAACCCTTTCATTCGAAAATGATTTATCGAAACTATATAGATGGCTCCCAGGTAATTATATTACCAATTAACTCTGTAAATACCATGTCTCAAACTAGTGACGCTATTTCTTGTAAACAAGATGTAAATATATCCATTTCATTTATCTTGGAATTATATCGAATTGTAGTGGGGTCATTTTTGTTATTATTTGTCCCGCAAAAATGCGGAGATAATGTATGTGAAATTGCAGACAAACTTACAAACACCAATGCATTCCATAGAACTGTATTAACATTCAATACACTCACATGTGGATTATTTCTATTAATGTACTGCGTTGAAATGCGACGTGAAAATACATTGATTACTTATTTACAAGTTAATTCTGCGCGTCCTCGCGACGACGAATCGGTTAGATCGGCACTCATGCGATTATCTCCGACTAAACATGATGCTATTCTCATACTAGACCGTTTATATCAAAGAATAGGCATATCTGCATGTAGTTGTTATTTTGTAAATGTGGTATTAAGCGCGATTGGAATATTTTCGAATATTTATGATAATAATACAATCACGGTATTTATTACAAATGTCTTATTTATGAGTATTAAATTAGTCGATGTAAATACTGTTACAAATACACATGAGCATATTTTCTTGTCGGCTTACTATACCGAGCGTATCCAGTTCAACGATGTCGACCCTGTTAAAATTGTTTCACCGACCGAAGTGGATGAACACTCCGACTAGCGACTAAGCCCCACAAGAATAATATTTTTTCAATAAACACATAAAGATACGGTATATTACTTACTATCTAAGTAATGTATCGCGAAGAGCTTCTAGACACAATTCGCACTATTTGCGAATCCGGAAAGGGCATTTTGGCTGCAGACGAAAGTCCGGCTACAATCGGGAAACGATTTGCGGGCGTTGGGGTTGAGAATACACACGAAAATCGAAAGACATATCGCGAGTTGTTATTTAATACCCCCTGCTTATGGAATCACATTAGTGGTGTAATTACATACGAAGAAACGCTATTTGATCTAGATTCAACTGGTGATAAATTGATACAGCCATTACTCGATGCGGGTATCATGGTAGGCGTGAAGGTAGACAAGGGAGTTAAACCATTGTATTTTACAGACGACGAAACCGTTACCCAAGGTCTTGATGATCTGGATATTCGCTGTCGTAAATATTACGACGTGGGTGTTAGATTTGCTAAGTGGCGCGCCGTATTAAAAATTGACGTAGAGAAGAATCTACCATCCGATTTGTCTATTCATGAAAATGCAGTAA
>Ga0209353_10002041_pt1 | contig 11229 bp, 13 predicted proteins | sample LauGreSpBDMM15SD_2_FD_187561 | JGI IMG/M metagenome (GOLD analysis project Ga0209353, IMG submission 187561) | Freshwater lake microbial communities from Lake Michigan, USA - Sp13.BD.MM15.SD (SPAdes) (version 2) | ecosystem: Environmental > Aquatic > Freshwater > Lake | place: Lake Michigan...
GGGCTTGTAGTTATATGATGAATAAGAAAAAGATACACATAGGAACATTCACAACTGAATTAGAAGCTTGCAAAGTATACAACGATACTGTAAAAGAATTGAATCAACAAGGTTTTAACTATAAAACTAATATAATACCTGACGATTAATAGAATATTATTTATTAATCTTCAAACTACAACAATAGAAAAAGGTTTTAAAAGACTATTGATTTTAGAAATATCACGGCGCATAAACAATCTATCAATCCAACTACTACCATATTTATATTCTTCAATATCTCTTTTTTCAATTTTGTTTATATATTTTTTAATTTTGACATACATTTTATCATCAATTTTGGAAACAATATTTTCCAATTCTTTCAAATTACTATGCTTGATAAACTTGATCATTTTATTCTAAAAAAATATTAAAATAATTTCAATTTTTATTGAATCTTTTCAATTTTTATTGAATCTTTTCAATTTTTATTGAATCTTTTTTATTTAGTTATATTAATGTCGTATATAGAAGACAATCAGATAAACGAAATGTTTATAAATGATAATTATAATACATCTACCGATATAAAATATGTTAATCCATATGATCCCTATTCGTCTATTTCACCTGCTGATATAAATACGATTATATTACCAGATTTGTCAAATTTACCACTATCAAATAGAATTGCATTAGACGATACAAGTTTCTCTGAATGTTTAGATAATATATTGTTTAATTTTAATTTATTTTCCACATCTTCTGATCGTGTGTGTCATATGTTTTTTAATAAAATAGAAGACTATTTTTTAAGAATCAATTTGACAACATTTAAAATATCAATATCAGTAGATACAGTTACACAAATAATGAATTGTTTACATTCAAACACTTTTCCAATTATAATACTTCCAGTACGTATTGATTTTCTAAATATAGAATCTGATTACGCTCAGACATTAGAAAAAACAGGATCCGATTTATATGCAGCACATTCTAACTTGATTATTATTGATAAATTACATAACACTGTCGAATTCTTTGAACCACATGGTATTATACTAGGACACGCTTATTCAAATATATTACATATCGAATCAATAATACAAAATTTTCTAACTGAAACATTTGAATTAACAGGATATACATTTATAAATATCTCAAGTACATGTCCTATAGGTGCACAAACTATACAATCTTTAATAAGTCCAGAATCTGGTCATTGTCTTGCGTGGAGTTTATACTTTATAATGATTAGACTATTAAATATATACTTTATACCCAGACAAGAAAGTGTATTTCAAACTATCAATAAAACAATAACATCACAAGATGCAATAACTATCGATACAACTATACGTCAGTTCATATCATATGTAGAATCCCTAGCAATTATACCAGTTAGATTTTTGAACGCCCATAATACCTACAATATATCTAATTATATAGAAAATAAAACGTTTATAGAATTACGTTTACGTCATTTGATTAGTGTATATTTCAAAAATGCAGTTTTTTATCAACAAGATTTTAGAAAAATATTTGAGGAAATAATATCTTACAAAAATATACCAAACTTTGATAAGATATTTATTGAAGAAATTGGTAAATCCTTTTGGGATTTATAAAAAGAAACATTAAATTATGCACCTGCAGATTTTAACCCTGTTTGCGGGTCGAATGGTATAACTTACACCAACTTATGTGAAATGAATAAGGCAGGTGTCACACAAGCATCAAGTGCAATTATTAAATTGTTCCCAGATTTTTTAGATACAACCAAGTTTTCCCACCAATCTTAATTCTTCTTCTAGTTAACGGATTTATCATCCATTCATCTTCTTGTTGTTCTTGTTGTAGTTCTTGTTGTAGTTCTTCTTGTAGTTCTTCTTGTAGTTCTTCTTGTAGTTCTTCTTGTTGTAGTTCTTCTTGTTGTGGGTCTTGTGTAGTTAACGATAAGAAATCTTCATCAGACAATTCTGTTCTACACATTGGACATATATTAGTATTTGTTTCAATATGTTGTTTAATACAAGGTTTGTGGAAAACGTGTTTACAATTTTGCAAACTGAATATAAATTCGTGAGACTGTGTTTGATCACAATCATAACAGATACAACAAGTATATTCACGATTTATAAAATCATCAAAACTAACATCTTCATCAGTGTGATTTTCAGAAAAGTCTATGTAATTATAATAATTTTGTAATGTTGTTGTTAATCTAGAATAATCAATTGAATATCTTTCTACTTCAAAACATCTTGTTTCGTAATATCCATTAGGATACAATTCTTCTAATAAAGCCAAATCACTGAAAATACAATCAATGTTTGTTAACATATAATTATGTATAAAGTTATTAAATAATTCAATACGCTCATTTTGTAGATATCTTATTAAACAAGAAATCCAACTTTGATACAACACATAAACAGTATAACTTGGATCATCTCTTCCTCCTGGTTCATACATGTAAGGATTATTGTCTAAAAACGAATGAAATGTTATTAAAATTGTTTCAATACCCATACTAGAAGTCCATTTTTCAAATTTACTATCTCCCCACGTATTCAAGATTGTAGCACAACATTTTCCATTTTCATACATATTAGGATGTATTCTAACTCCGTCATAATTGATAAAAGTTACTTCTGGTGGAGAATGTGGATAATTATCAGGAATTTTAAAATCTAATCTTACAAATTTATGTCTATATACACTATCAGCAGGTGATCGTATTATAGCGTGTAAACGATTTATGTCAGTTTCATTATAATGGATTAAATAATCATTATCTAATAATTCACGTTGAGATTGTTGTACATATAATTGACGAATTTCTTTTAAAAATCTTCGATTAGCATTCATTTAAACATTATAATAAATAAAGTTTAAATCATTTTTTTTATTATTATTTTTTATTTTTTCACAGTAAGTCTACCATTTTGATACATCTCATACAATTTTTCTTTTACCATATTTTCTTTTTTCTTTTTTTCCTTACGTTCTTGTTGTTTTTCTTGTCTAGACATTTCTTGTTTATTAGGATCTTGTATATATATAATATTGTCTTTTAGTTGAACACTCCAAGTTACATTTTGTGTAGGATTTATTAAAGTTATATATTCTGGATAACCTGATTTTAATAGTAACCCGCCAACTCTAAATAATCGTTTTTCAACATTATAATATCTTATCCAAGTTTTAAATATAGGTAGATCATTGAGTATGCTTTTTTCCTGTATAGTTTTTAATGGAATACAATTTTGTAAACGTCGTAGTATTTCTTCTTTTGTAAAATTATCTTGAATACTACCCCGTGGTGGTTTTATATATTGTGGACGTACTGTTATATATTTTTTATCACCAGTTTGAGTAGATGTATCTTCTGTTTCTGAATAATAATCATCATCGTCAGAATCATATGTTGTTGTCATATCTGTCGCTGCTGTTGTTGTCATATCTGTAGCGGTTGTTGTTTCAGTATTTTGCTTTTCTACAACTAGAAGTTTACCCCTCATTACATTTATCTTAGAAATAAAAAAGTTCAATTTTATTTTATTATATATATTATAAATTAAGATGTTTTATTACATTTACAGTATGATTTATGATTTAGCTTCAACATTTTTATATGATAAAACTAGTGTTGATGAAATCATACCTGGAATTTGGTTAGGAAATCACAAAGCAGCTATAGACATTGATTTTTTAAAAAAAAATAATATAAATTTTATATTAAATTGTACTCCGAATATGCCATTGTATAATCAAATTTATACACAATCCGAGTTAGATAATATAGAAACATATAGAATTCCAGTAAATGATAGTTTACTAGAACGTGATTTTATATTAATGGAAAAATATTTTAAAATCATAATTCCACTTTTAGTTAAAAAATATACATTACAAAAACAAAGAATTCTAATTCATTGTCATGCTGGAAAACAAAGAAGTGCTATTATAGTTGCAGGCCTATTAAAAGTACTTTTAGATCACGATTATATTACAATTGATTCAATTCCTAAAACTCAAAGTCAAATCAAACAATTAGACTATATATATAATTTTTTATTATCAAAAAGAAGTCAAGTTTTTACATATGGTTTACGTATTAACTTTGAACCAACATATCGACGTTTTTTTAGAATTAATAAGTAACATAATTTAATAAAAGAATTTAATAAAGCATTTGGCATTTTTAGATTCTTTAAACAGTACAATTTCGTTAATTATTTTTTCATTAATCACTTATCTTTTTCATTAATCACTTATCTTTTTAATTATTACTTGACAATTTACACAATCTATAAATTGTATTCTTTTTTTATATGTTTTTAAAAAATTATCCACACCAATATGTACATCTCCCCAGCCATAATCATCAAATATCATATATCCGTTTTTCTTTAATAATCTAAATGATAAAACTGCATCTTCCAATATATAATCTGGTTCGTGGTTACCATCTATGTAAATAATATCAAAGTAATCTTTAGAAAATGTATTAAGTTTATTAAAACTAAAGTCTCTATGAATGTAAAATTTATCCATTTGGTTAGATAAAACTACATTTTGTAAAAATGTCTTGTAATTATTATCTTGTTCGTTTTTATATTCTGGATAGTCATTATAATCTAACCAGGGATCTACACAATGAATCTCAGAATTTTTATGTAATAATGCAAAAGATATTGCATTTCCACCATGAAATGCTCCTATTTCTAAATATTTAATATTATCATCCTTCTTAAAGTCTAGATAAGGCTCCCAAAAAAGTGCTGTTCTATATAACGTACCTTTATAATTTATTGTTTTCAGCAAATCAGTACCTTTTTTGAAAAATCCTTGATAGTCTATAAATTTATTTTTATGTTCCATTTTTAGATTATAAAATAGTATAATAAAATTATATTATACTATAAAAATTTTATTATACTATAAAAATTATATTATACTATAAAAATTTTATTATACTATAATATAATTATATGTCTGATCAAAAGTTAATAGAAAATTACGGGTACGTTCCATTTTACGCATTCCAATGGTTTATATTAGGTTTGCAGATATATATGATTTATAATTATAAATACGTGAATGATCTACTTGACCAATACTTTGACCCACATGATTCAAACAAACAACAATTGAAAAAATTTATATTAACAATACCTTTCTTATTAATGGTATATTATGATGTTAGATATAGTAGTTTTTCCTTTGAAAATATGGGGATTGATCCTGCTTATAATGATACAATTAAACAACTATTAAACATATTAGGTTCGTATGCTATTATTCATATTTTTGCACAAGATACCGGTTCAAAAACTGGAATTTTACAAACAGATTTTGTACAATCGCAAAGTCTATTTATAATTATGAGTATTGGTATGGCTTACAGTATAACGCAAAATAGATCACAATCAATATTGGCGCTTATATTATTTTATCACTTGAAATATGTAGTCAGTCAAAATATCGTAGAATAAATCTTTTATTTCTATTATTTTTATTCTTTATTATAAATAATGGAAAAGGTAGAAGCACGATTAAAACGATTCAAAGATTGGTTATATTTCTACAAACATTTATCTTTATTAAAAGACAAATCTGGAAAGCGTATATATAATACAACACAGTCTTTGTTTTCAAAACGTATTTTATCATCAGGTATAGAAGGAATAGTTTATAAAACTACATTTACAAATAAAACAAGATATAAATACAAACAGATTAGGTCACGTGTGGGAGTATTTATAACAAAGGCATTATATTTAAAACGTATAGCAGATAAAAAAAGAATAAGTGATCAAATGATTGGAGCTGACAGTTCTAGTGTGCAAAAATTGTTTTATAGCAAAAATGCATTCGATAAACCAAGTTTAATAGAAGTTATATCATTAACCTTGACAAATCAACTTGTTTTTCAAAAGATATGCCCTCATTTTAATATCAACTATGATTGGAATTATGAACGAAGTACTATAAGATTATACAACGAATATGCTACACATGGCGATTTTACAAATTGGATAAAGGGTAATCATTCTCAGAAAGTTTGGTTAAACGCATTGTTTCAAATTATGGTTGGAATACTCGCAATACAACGGTATTTTAATATGATACATACAGATTTACATATAGGAAACATATTAGTACATCGTGTAAAGCCAGGAGGATATTGGACATATATAATAGATAAAAAAAAGTACCATGTTCCAAATTTAGGATGGATTTTTTTATTATCAGATTTTGGATTCTCATGGATACCTAATAAAATGTCAGTTACATGGCATTATACAGATAGACTAAAATATATAACCAAGTCTGGTAAGAACTTGTATGATTTTATCACACTTTTTAAATCATTACAAAACAACAAAGACGTACCTGATACAATTAAAACTATAATTAAATCAATGTTTACAACCAGTGATTTTATAGTTTTTAAAAAAAAATACTATAAAAATTTATACAATACATATAAAAATAATAAACGTTACAAAAAAACTAGACCAGTTTATAAAATGATAATAAAACAATACCACAAATTATATTCAAACAAACCCCATAAATTATCTAAAAAAATAATACAAAACTTTTATAACAAACCTGGATATACTAAACCAAAAGGAGAAAAATGTATTGAAACTTATTCTTTAGATAAGAAATTTCTTAAATCTAAATTACCTCAAATTTTTCGTCAACTTGTAAATACAAATACTTAAGTTCACGTACACACGTACAACACTTATTTAAAATCCCATTTTTCACATTCTGTACATTCCGTATCCATTATACATTCTGGAAAATCATGCTCCCATTGTGGAATCACATTTTTTATTATATACTCAATCCTATGATTGAATACGGATTCTGTATAACCTAATTTTTTCTTTGCATCATATAAACATGTAAATCCACTATGACATTTTGTATTTATATTATATCCAACCATAGAACAAATCGATCCACACGTACCTATAAACAATGGATCTCCATTGTGTCCAAAATGATATATTTTATTAGAACCTTTATCATTTAACCCAGATCTTTTTATATAATGAATATCTCCAGGAGTTTCAAATGTAACAGCTGGTTTGTCATATATTATAGAGGCAATACTTGCTAACATACCACCTAAAGAATGCCCAGTAAAATATACATCTACTTTATCAAAATCATAATCAATTTTCACATTGTCTATAATTTTTCTTACCATATTAATATAATTTCTATCATACTCTACACTACTACCATAGCATTTACCACAACATTCTGAATTTTCTAATCCTTGACAACCATCACAAACTTTGAATAAACTACTTTGTTTGTAAAAACAACACGAAAAAAATAAATTGTCATTGTATTTATCATTTCCAGAAGTTGAAAGTGTACAAGTTTCATTTTCATTTTGCAAAACACTATTACTAAATGTATTTTGTGTATGTAAACTAGTCCAATATACACTAGTTCCCTTAAATGATATAACAATCTTATCCTTTTCATTATTTGTAAATAAATATGCTTTTACAGTATCGTTTTCAATTGTTCGATTTTCAACTATATCTAATGTTGTATTTAACCAATGATTACTTTCAATACTATTATATACGTTATTTGACATTTTTGCAAGTTCATATACCGTTTCATATTTTAAAATATTAGCAAATACTAATTCAAATATCAAGATATTCCAAAACATTTACTAATTAACACTAAAATTATGTTAATTAATAAACTTAATCGTTTTATTATTACATTTTATTATTACATTTTATTATTACATTTTATTATTACATTTTATTATTACATTATTACATAAATTTACGTTTAAAAATGTCAAATAACGTTTCATCAGGAATAATTAAAGTTTCTGTAGGATAAGATGTTTCCATTACTGTAGTTGTCGCTTCAGTAACTTCAGGTACAGGAGTCACTTCTTCTGGACAAGGAGCAGTTTCTGTAGGTTCAGGTGTCACTTCTGTAGGTTCAGGAATCACAATATCACGAGTTCCTTCAGGTGTAGGTTCAGGAATCACAATATCACGAGTTTCTTCAGGCACAGGAGTCACTTCTTCTGGACAAGGAGCAGTTTCTGTAGGTTCAGGTGTCACAATATCACGAGTTCCTTCAGGTGTAGGTTCAGGAATCACAATATCACGAGTTTCTTCAGGTACAGGAGTCACTTCTTCTGGACAAGGAGCAGTTTCTGTAGGTTCAGGTGTCACTTCTGTAGGTTCAGGAATCACAATATCACGGTTTCTTACAGATGTACAAAGAGCAGTTTCTGTAACTGTAAAGAATATTTGTTCAGTAATTGTATCAGTAATTGTAGCTGTATCAGTAATTGTAGCTGTATCAGTAATTGTAGCTGTATCAGTAATTGTAGCTGTATCAGTAATTGTAGCTGTATCAGTAATTGTAATTGTAGCTGTAGCTGTAGCTGTATCAGTAATTGTAGAGTAATGAGTATTCCATTTTGTTTTGTAACAATTTCTACCTTTTACAGTAGAAGTAACAGTAGATGTACAAATATCAGTTATAGTAATGTCTCTGTTAATTCTACTTGTTGGAATAATTGGTACAGTTGTTGTAGTATATTTACGCTTTAAATCACATACAGTATGATTTTTTTCATCACACGCAATTACACTTGAGACTAGAGCAAATATTAAAATCGATGATATTTTAGACATTTTACAAGTTTATTATATAAAACTAAGTTATCTTTAAATTAAATATAATTTAGTTTTTTATTGAAAATTGTTTTTTTTGAAAATTGTTTATAAAATCTATATTATGTAAATTTTCGTTATTGTGTTTAATTAAAAATGGTTCGTCTTTATTTATAACATCATTTTCTAACATATTATAAAACTCAAAGCGATTTCCACCAATGTAACATATTCTCCATCCATCTGATGCAGCACTCATTATAAATAAGTATTTTACCAAAAAGTTAATTAGAAATTTATTACAAATCATTTATTATTACGCATTTAAAATAAATAAACTATATAGCCGTAAACGCATATTAGCCCATTTAAAAACAAAAATATTTATCATTAATATTGTGATATGAGAAAGAAAAAGGAAATCCCGGGTGTACCAACGTATTCGAAAAAATTTGGGAATGCAAATACTAAACACAAGTCAAAAAGTCAACATTCAATAATGCATAAACACGAAATTAAATTAAAAGAATTTAATAACAAATCTGAAAGATTACGCATTATTGATAATAAAATAAAAACACTTGAAAATACATTAAAACGTCAGAATGATGAATTTTTAAGAAAACGATTAAACAGAGAAAATATTAATCCAATAATTGATTCAATAAGAACAAATAAAATAGATCTTGAAGCATTACAAAAAGATAGACAAAGAGTTGAATCTGGTCAAGATCAAATAGATTATTTGTTAGATTCATCTTATATTGTACTTGAATATATGACATTAGATGAAAGGGAACTATCACTATTATCTATAAATGAAATGTCTGAACAAAACAATAATGAATTACAGGAACTGTATTTGAAAAAAAGTACACTAGTAGAGGAATACCTTACGAAATTTGAGCCAAATTATTATAATCATAAACATGAGTTTGATAGAGATCAAGTTAAATGTTCTAAATGCGATATAAATTTTACAATCGATAAAAGTTTTCTTGTTTGTCCAAATTGTGGTATTTGTTTACAAACAGTTGAACAGGCTACAGATTTATCATACAAAGAACTTCAAGACTTTGATTACAGACCTCAATTCACATACGACAAAATGACTCATTTAGACGATTGGTTAAGACGATTCCAAGCTAAAGAAAATCGTAGTATACCACAAGAAATTTTGGATAAGGTATTATTAGAAGCTAATAAGGAACGTATTCAGGATTTGAATACATTAACTGAAGATAAAATAAAAAGATATCTGAAAAAATTAAACTTGAATGAATTTTATGATAACGTGATTGGTATAATAAATAGAATCAATGGTAGACCACCATTTACGTTAACATCTGAAATAGAAGATAAGATAAAAACAATGTTTCAACAGATTCAAGATCCATATGAAAAGTTTAAACCAGCAGGAAGGAAAAATTTTCTTAGTTATAGTTATACACTTCATAAATTTTTCCAAATACTTGGATTGCACGAATTTGCAAAATATTTTCCTCTTTTGAAAAGTGTAGAAAAATTACGTCAACAAGATGACATCTTTAAAAAAATCGTTATTTTCATGTCAGATAAGGACCAATCTACAAAATGGGTGTTTTATCCAAGTGTTTAATAGACGAAATCTATTAGGACATTATATTAATTTATTTTATTTAATTTAATCACAATTCGTTTATTTGATTAAATTAGTTTAAAGAAAAAGAACATATAAATACATAAAAATGGAATTAAGCAAAGCTCCAGTTGATATTAAAACACTTGTTCAAACTAGTAATATACAAATTTACGATCAAAATAAATTAATAGATAAATTAAAGGAACATTTTGATGAAGCTGAACAAAAATTATACGTAGCAAACTTGTTTCTTTATTTAAATTATCATCCTACAAATGATTATATAGTAAATTTAGAAAATGTATGGAAATTTATAGGTTTTTCTAACAAAGCAAACGGTAAACGTTTACTAAAGCAACATTTTACTGAAAATAAAGACTATCAAAAGCTGCTCATCCGTATGGATGAGCAGACTTTGCTTCTCCGATCGGATGAGCAAAAAAACAAAGATTCTAGAGGTGGTACAACCGTCATCCGTACGGATGACGGTAAATTTGGAAGTGAAACAATAATGATGAATATAAATACGTTGAGTAAAATATACAAATCTATTATATATTTTACAAAAACAAACATAAGGTAGTTGTGGAAGTTTGTACAAGTAAGTAAAACTTCATTTTTCCGTTCGGAAAATAGAAAAAAAGAAGGAGGTAAATCTAATAAACAATTTATTAAATTTTTCCAAATACTTGGATTGCACGAATTTGCAAAATATTTTCCTCTTTTGAAAAGTTACGTCAACAAGATGACATCTTTAAAAAAATCGTTATTTTCATTTCAGATAAGGACCAATCTACAAAATGGGTGTTTTATCCAAGTGTTTAAATATACAACGGTACATTCTCTCTCACTGTGATATATTTATATATTTATTAAATATATATATAAATTTTTACTAGAAGATAAAAGATAAAAGATATGATATGTTTAATT
>Ga0209353_10002043_pt1 | contig 11224 bp, 26 predicted proteins | sample LauGreSpBDMM15SD_2_FD_187561 | JGI IMG/M metagenome (GOLD analysis project Ga0209353, IMG submission 187561) | Freshwater lake microbial communities from Lake Michigan, USA - Sp13.BD.MM15.SD (SPAdes) (version 2) | ecosystem: Environmental > Aquatic > Freshwater > Lake | place: Lake Michigan...
AATAACAAGAGAAGAATACATAACTAAAATAGAAATATTTAAAAACCAATAAGCCATGTTAAACCTTTTATGCCCAACAACAACAGCTGCCTCACTAGGCAAAAAGAAATCCCAAATACTAGGGATATTTACAAGAACTCATGCAGAGTTAGTAGCCCTATCAATAGAACATGATAACTACCATAGTAAATTATCAGACCAGATGTCTAAGATAGCAGAAGAGATGTCTGCTGTGGAGAACGAAGTAGCAAGCACCAACAAGTTGCTATCTCAGATCAAGAAGTTTATCGACTAGTACGATGGTAAGAACTTACAGAAAAAAACCAGTCGATATACAGGCAGTCCAATTTACTAGAAATAATTGGGAAGAGATCAAAGAGTTTACAGATGGTACCGCCAAAGACCTTACAATCGAAAGAAGAATAGACGGTATAGCCACATGTATTATCCCAACATTAGAGGGACAGCATATTGCAACAGAATGGGATTATATTATCCGAGGAGTAGAGGGGGAATTTTACCCTTGCAAACCAGGAATATTTGAGAAGACTTACGAGATAAGTTCTAAAACATCTGAATTGTAATGCTAGAGAGTATAATAGAACAGTACGAGGAAGAAACCTTTTTGAAAGCAGACGGTTTTGACCAAGCTGTCCTGGGGGTAGAAGAATCTACAATGAGATTGATTTATTCAGTCAAAAAGTGTATAGAGATCCTGACAGAAGACATGTCAGAAGAAGATGCCCTAGAGTACTTCAACTATAATACCTTGAGAAGCTACGTAGGAGAAAAGACCCCAATATGGTGTCACGATATATTAAATAATTAAAAAACACAATAAAAAAATGACAACAGTAATTGATAAAGTAAGAGTAAAACAAGGAAGACTTGTCCGAGTAGAGAATACAGAAAGAACATTTGGTTCACCAGATGTTTATATAGCAGTACAAGTAGAAGATGCAGATGGAAGCAATGAAAGATGTCTACTATTCACAGAAAAAGAAATCAAAGATGCCCAAGAAAGAGCAGACAAAAACAAAGAAGACTTAACAAAAAAAGATTTCTTAACTGGCTTATTAGATTAAACCCCAACAGGTAAGTGTACCACAAACCAAACTAGCCCCGGCACATAGCTGGGGTTTTTTATACCCCCCCGGTATATGTTAAGGAAATGTTAATGCTATATTTTTAGATTGACTATAAAAATTGATTATATGTGGGGGATACCCTAACCACCATAGGAAAAACCCCCGGCAAGTTTGGGAAATTTTACCCCACCCCCCCTATGCTCCGGACCAAGAAAGATCGTCCCGGAAACGGGCCAGAAAGAGTTTTGACTTTTCCTAGCTTTCTTTATTCTTTTTATTTATATTATACTAGCATACTATAAGGTTACTCTATACCTATAAAGTAGGTAGGTAGGTAGCCTAGTTAGTTTTAGACTAGCTTATTTAGACTAGATATAAACTATATAATTGTTAATAACTTTATACGATTTTGTATTGCTATGTAATCCTAATTACAGGGGTACGTATTTATTGGTAATTTGCTTCTAATGGACAATTTTGTATAAGGTGGATATAAGATACCTATTTGATATTATCGTGCCGTAAATCGTCTTATTTTAAGTTTTAGGGTATATTAGTATAGTAGGCTACCTATATCAAATTAGCTTATTTAGAATGAATATAAATTAAAAACTTTTTTACTTTTGTATTAGTTTATATGAAATTTAATTGTATCTTTGTGCTGTTGGATTACTGTTCGCTATTTGTATTTTCGGAATAGCTTTTAAGTACCATCGAAGCCGAAAGGTGGAGTTCATTGACATATCGAATACCATGTTAATTAAGGTGTAATTGCCTACCTACATAAGTGGCAAGTCTCTTATAATACTTTATTGTTATGAAGAAGTTGAATGAGTTTCAGTTGTTTTTGATTAGTACGGGGTTGGAAATGGTTGCGGAAGCCTATAAAAAGGACATTTCCGAAGCCAAAGGTAGGGGTAAAAATCACATTTTTAGTGAGACCTATGTGGACATGTTTACTAAGGAAACCTTAGAAGCCGTCCAAGCCTTGACTAAAAGGTCTAAAAAGACTAAGTAAGACAAGCACCTAAGCAAGTGTATAAAAGGCTTAATCTTTAACTATTCACTTAATACCTTACAGTATGGATTACTCAAGCCTTGAGCTAAATCACGAAGCCAACCTATTGGCACAATTTGAAGCTACCCTAATTGAGCAGGGGTACATTATTACTTGCAAAATTCAGGACGTTAAACTAGATAGTTTAAACCGACCTTATGAGCAAACCGAAAGCGGTAAAATGATGTTACCTAACAAAAATTTGAGAGTAAATAAACACTAATTATTAATTAACCCCCGAAAGGGGGTTACAATACCTTACTTAACATGAATATCTTATCTGATTTACAAGGCGGAAACGCAAACATCGAAGCTATCAAAAGCAAATTGTTTGATGTGGTAAAGATACCACTAATCACAGGGGACGAACGCTTTATAAACCCCGATAGTTTTGCAACCTATCGAGCCACAGGTGGTGCTTCGCTAGGCACAGTTGGAAAGGACTTTACCCCAACCCAACCGAAGTTGTTATTTGACGAATTTGAAAATTGCTTATACGATACCGATGCTAGAATGCAGGACGTAAAGTACCTTGAATTGAAAGGTGGTAAAAAAGTAGTTTTTGAAGCACCTATCAAAACGATAGGCTTTAAGAACTTGAAAGGCGAACAGGACGAAATGATTGTTAAGATTAATCTTGCCACAGGTTTTGACGGCTTAACTAAAACTAGCTTGTTTATTAGTTGTTACCGCATGGTATGTGCCAACGGAATGAAAGCATGGCGAACTGAATTTGCAGTATCTTTTAAAAATACCAAAGGTAACGTTGGAAAGGCTTCTTCACTATGCTATGACATAGCTAAAGCAACCGACCAAATAAACGATTTTGAAACCTATATTCAGCAACTTAATCGTACTAGTGTAGACAAAGCTAGAGTTGAAGAGTTTCTATTCAAAACGATAGGCTACAACGAAGCTATACGTTCTGAACTTGGAACGGCAAAGCAGAATATTCTGAACGCTGTACAGGAAAGCATAGAACTAGAGTTTAGTCGCACAGGTTCTACACTATGGGGTTTAGTTAATGGAATTACGCATTACACTAATCACGTTGCTAGAACTGATGACAGAAACGACTACTTACTAGTTGGTGGTGGACTTAAATTGAATGACCTAGCACAGAAAGTAGCTTTGGAAATGGCTTACTAATATTAATCAAACCCCCGAAAGGGGGTTTTAATACCTTACAGAATGGAAAGTTTACCTAAAGTAACCAAGTTACTTATAGACTTATTTGACAAGATAGGTCTTAACAAACCTAGCAATTTTAATGCTATTGTGGAATATATATATCATGACTTAAAAATCCTTAAAGATGATATAGACCTAGAATGCGTAACTTATAGTTTTAATAGATGGATTGAATCAAAATCTTAACCAAACCCCCGAAAGGGGGTTTAAATCACACTAAAAATGGGAAACCTTATAATCATTATAATAGCTATCTTTGGGTTTATCTTTCACGCAAAGGTAACAGAAAATAAAGTACAATTTAACTACCTTGACTATTGTTTAACAGTTACCTTTGTACTAGTTAGTTTAATATCATTTATAGACTTAATCTTTAGTTAATATGAAGACATTACAAGTCACACAAAGTACATTTACAGCTATGCTATCAGGCTTAATCCAATCAGGTGTTACATTTGAAGCAAAGCAATACGGAGCAGAAATTTTAATAACTTTTACAGGTGGTTTCTAACAACCAATAGAATTATGAAGACAGTATTTTTAACTCAGAAAAGTATCAATATAGATAGACTTAATAGCGACATCGAAAGGCTTACAATAGAGGGCTACAAAGTAGTTGATTATAAAATTGTTGGTTCAGCAGTACACGACCAATATAATCAATACACAGTTATAGTTGTACAACTTAATCAGGAATAATCTAAGGGGGGGGCAAAAAATCCCCCTTTATTTTAGTTTATATCAAATATTTTTTTTATCTTTGCAATGGCAATGAAGCCAACCCTTATACCTTATACGAATGAAAGCACAAATTAACACGAATGTATTTCCTATTATTTCAGTAGGAATGTATTACACCCCTTTATCTCCGGACAGTATCTTTGACGGTTCACAAATTGATGATGACAGGCTTGAGGGCTATATCAATTATGGTAGCGACTACTTTAATGATAACTTTCAAAATGATCTTTATGTGAAAGCTATCGAAGAACGTGCTGACTATTTTTTGACAGGCTCACATGAAGCCAACGGTATTGAAATCGAAATCAAAACAGGCGAAATTTACAGTCCAAAGTACTACAACTTTGCCACAGATAACATGGACTTGGAGGTTACTTTTAATAAGACAAAAGTACTAAAGTACGCTAAAGACCATAGAGGGGAACTAGACTACTTTTTAAACAAGCACTTTACAAGCTATGACGGTTTCCACAGCCACACTCCTAATAACTTCGATGACTGGGCTAAGGACTTCAAAGATAACACAGCCCAAAGTATTGGTGCAGTTCTTACTTTTATTTTCTTGGACGAACTAGATGATTTTAAAGACGGTTTCTATCAAGCATGTCATAGCGAACTATTCTATTGGGACTTCGTTGATACTACTAGCATAGACCTGGAGCAAAAAATTATCGAAGACTATGTTTGCAACCACTACCAGGAAATCTTTGTCAATACCTTTTTAGATAGTCTATATGAATGGGGGTTTGAATACTTCGACAAAGATGATATTCTAGCTGTGGCACTTCGCAAATGTGCTGAAATTGAAAGCCACACTTTAGAACTTGAACTAGTATAAATCTAACAGCCCCCTTTCGAGGGGGTTTCTTTAAATTAACTTATATGGTTGTTTACATTATAATTACGGTTGTTGCAATAGTAGTATTAAGAACTTTAAAAAAGTAACGGTATGGTAAAGGTAGAATTATTAGATTTTGGCTACAAAGCAGTCATAATCAAAGATGATAAAGTTGTTGGCGAAATGTTAGGGGTTACTCTAGCCAACCTTTATAAGAGTTTATTTCAAGTGTATGGGATAGACCTATACGGTACAATAAGTTTAAATTAAGTAGTATGAAAAAGTTTATTATTGAGGGTTATGAGGTATGGGCGAATACCTATTCAGATGCAAAAGAAAAATATAGGTTGTGGTGCTTGGTGCCAAACTAGTACAAGGGGGGACAAAAGTTTCCCCTTTTTTTATGCCCAAAAGTTTGGTAGACTAAAAACTATTTTGTATATTTGTACTAGCAATGATGCTAAACTTTACACTAACTAATATGGCACAAGAATTTATTTTAAGAGAGAATGTATTGACTGATGATACATTACTACTAGCTGATGAGGGCAAAGTATTCAAAGGGGGTTATATAGCTATAATCAAAGCGTATACCTATCAAAACTCTTGGTCGGATAAACTAGGGGTAAAGAGGTTTAAAAGCGAGGATAGGCTAAACAACTATTTAGAAAAGAACTATCCACAATTTGAAATGTATTAATTAACTAATCTAAAGATAGGGGGGCAAATTGTCCCTCTTTTTTTTATTAAAACTTTAACACTTTTTTCTTGCAGTTGTCATTTGTTTGGCGTATCTTTGTTTAACAATAAGAGGGAACGATATGGATAGATAGAGTACATAGGGATAAGGATTTGACAAAGGGCGATGTGTAACACCAACACAGGAAGAGTAGACTCCGTCCTACCTTATAGTGAAATCGGGGGGTGGGTGGGGGGTGCGTTGGAGTCTACCCTATGCGTGTCAAAAAAAACACGAACCCCCGAATTGCGTTACTCTGGCAATTATCTAATACAAAGGTACGACAAAAATCAACACAAGTCAAGATAAAACTGTAAAAGTTATCAACATAATTTTGTTAATAACTTGATAAAAAAAATATTGCACAAGTCAAACTAGTGCCGTATATTTGCAATGTGGTTGTAACGAAACAACTACTTTATATTATATAGTATGGAGAATTTCATCATTAACATTGGATTGAACGTAGGTTATAGAGAACCTAAAATACAACTAGATAGTGTATTATTCCACTTAAAAAGTGCATTCCCTAGAGGTACTGAAAATACCCTAAAAGAAGAAAATAAAGGGGGTTTTTGGGGCAAAGAGAGAGTACTTATAGTTGAGGGCAAAACAGATTTAGATATAGAGAGTTTCGATAAGTTAGTACAGAACCTTTGTTATTTGACTACTCAAGATGCAATGCCGTTTTGTTTAGGGGAGAATTGTAGATTAGTTTATGCAAAAGATTATATGGGGGAGAAGCCTTGTAGTTTTGATGATATATATTTTTTACGAAAATAAATGCAAATTGTTTTGGTAGTTTCAATTTAAAAAACTATCTTTGTTTAACGAAAATTTAAAACCTTATTCAGTATGGAAAATTCAATGATTATTACAGATGACAATTTTGTCTTTTTGAACGTAGCAGAAAAAGCTAAAGAGATTTTTAGTAGTGGTTTATTTGACTTGTACGTTATTCATCACGACAATAGCGAAAGTCTAGTAGAAAAGTATGCAGATATAAATGATGCACTAGAAATGGGATTGAGTATAGCAATAGAAGTAGGACAATTAAATTAACTAATATGAAAACATTAAAAGTAGTACAAGATAGTTGTGGGGATAGCCCTAGAGAGTGGGATAATTTAGGTACAATGGTATGTTTCCATGGTCGTTATGATTTAGGGGATAAACATAAATACTACTCCGATGATTATCTAGGTTGGGAAGAGTTGGAAAAAGCAATACGAAAAGAAGAGGGTAGGGGAACGGTAGTTTTACCTTTGTACCTATACGACCATTCGGGTATAACAATGCGTACAAGTCCGTTTGGTTGCCGTTGGGATAGTGGTCAAGTTGGTTTCATATTAACTAATAGAGAAACTATACTATCGGAGTTCGGGGGTAAGAGAGTAACCAAGAAGATAAGAGAAAAAGTATCGGGGATACTAGAGGGGGAAGTGGAAACTTATACCCAATACCTAGAGGGAGATATTTATGGATTTCAGATAGTAGATGAAGAGGGAGAGATAGTTGATAGTTGTTATGGATTTTATGGAACAGACTTCGCTACTAATGGTATGCTAGATTATATAGATGCAGACTTGTTAGGGGTAAGCGAGGGAGAAGTTATAAGTTTGTTAGAGGGGATTGAGATTGAGTATTAAGTAAGGTTATTATTCCCCCTTGTTGTAAGGTACGAGGGGGGTAATAAAAAAAGAAAAAAAGTAGTAAAAAAATTAGGATAATTAAAAAATAAGAAGTACATTTGTATAGGCAAATAAGCCAAACTTAAAATTAGATAGTATGAAAATTGTAACACAAAATGCAGTAAATTGTTTCAACAAAGGGGGGAACGCAACATTCAGTAACACACAAGTTACTACAAGCAACGGAGTAACAAAGTTATATTTATTCGATAACTTGATTGCCGTAAAAGAAAATGGAGTAACTAGGATAAGCAATGCAGGTTGGGAGAGCAACACGACCAAAGAAAGGTTGAACGGTTTTGTTGGAGTACACATTCAGCAGAAGAAAGGACAATGGTACTTGAACGGAGAAGAGTGGAACGGAAGTTGGAAACAGATTAACTAATTCAGAGTTGGTTAGTATTGGGGGAATTTATGATGCAACGAGTTCCCCCAAGAAAGCCACATTCTAAAAAAACTGCAAGTAAGATGATAAAAGAAGATAGCATAGTATATTACAAAGATGATACAACAAAACACCCATACCTTGTACACGAAGTACTAGAGGGGGGGAGTGTAGTACTAGGGTTAAGAGATTTCCCCGAAGTAGAACAAGACTTTGGGATACCTCAATATGTATTGGGGGAGTTCGAGGGGGAAGAGTTAAACATACGAGCAAAAGAAATTTATAGACTAATTCAAGAGTAATGGATAGAACAATCATAAGTGGAACAATAGAGTTCCTAGACAAAGGAGTAGCGTTGATACATTCAATAGATGAAGTGTATAGTGCCGGTAGCATAGAAGAACAAGATGCCCTAGAGGATATGTGCTACAATTCGGGGGCAGATTGGATAGTGGTAGAAGAGTATCTAGGTACATTTGAGATAACCAACAAAGGGTTGCTATCAATACTAGGTAAAGTTTGGGGGGAGTAATAAAAAAGAACAGTAAACTAAATAAACTAATACAAGATGCGAGAAGTAACCATACCACAATCCCTAAAAGACCAATACATAGGTGCAGTACTAGGGGGGCAATCAAGAGTAGTAATACAAGGGATAGAAATATCGTGGAAAGCAATCCCTAGCAAGGGGGAGATAGGGGAGAGAGAGCGAGAAAAGTTAGCTTTGAAAATGGCAGAGCGAGATTTAAGTGTAGCTTTTGGGTAGCAATTACATTATTCGCAACAAAATGGGTATCTCACGGAGGGGGGGATAGCATAATTAATAATGAAAATGGCATTCCGTTAAGAATAATTCAAACTTTGTATGCAGTTGTAGAGGGGTGGATAACCCCCTCCCACGATTTAAGGGGTATTCACGGCAACCTAAACTAACTGATATAACGTGGTATTACTATATAGCGAAAAAGATAATTTGTATGAAGAAACAACACATTACACAAGACATAGGAAGTATAGTATCAAGATATGGTATCTTTGACATAGCAGAAGTACAAGCAGAGGTTTCCCCTAGCATAGAAACAAGAGGTAATCTTACTTCCCTTATAGAGGAGTTTAGACAAGACCACGCTATTGTAGTTGTTTATAGAAGAGATTATACTATTGTTGATACTTATAGACTATCTTATACAGATATGCCATTAGACACTTTGAAAGAGGTACATTCTATATGTTTGCAGTATCAAGAATTACAACACGATTTAGATTAACTAGTGTACTTTTTTTTGATGCCAAAAATATTTTAAAAATAATTGCAAAAACATTTGGTAGTTACATTTTAATAACGTACCTTTGACTTATCAAACTAAAACAAATAATATGAAAACAGAAACTAAAAAATCAGTACTAGAGTTGTGTAAAAATAACCCACAACTATCAGCTTTTGTCAGACAGACATTTTTAAGAAACCCCGACAAGGATATTTTCCTAGACGATGTTTCAAATTGGAATTGGGATTTTGAATTTGATTTTGGACATAGTATATTCTATTTAAGAAACGAAGATATGCTAGAACTTGATGAAGATTTACCATTGGAAGATAGAGGTTGGCAACCCGAAACTATTGAAAGCTACTTCGATGATTATGCTTGTGATTTTGATTGGGGAAAACTAACATTAGACAACGGCAAAGTACTATTCTTACTAGACCAAGAAGAATACCTAGAGTTTCTTATTTTAGATAGAGAAAAAATAGACGAGGGTTACGCAATTTTATAAACTAACTAATATGAACACACCTAACATTTGGAATTTTGTAGAGAAGTACTACCCCAACTATTCTAGTTGCGATGAGATACTAAACAACGATGACCTATTAAAGTTAATAGAGGGAGAAGTTGATACTTGTGCAGATAGTGTTTACAATTCTATCAGAGAAGAACTAGTTGGTTTGTTTGGGATTGAACCCAACGAAGAAGAGATACTAAAAATAGCAGAGCAAAGATATACTGAAAGTCTAGCAACAATCTACGAGAAAGCTATCGAGGGGTATTTAGAAACATTAAACTAACCAAGATGAACACACAGACAATAGTTTTTGAACAAGATAACAAACAAGTTATCCAAGTTGGCAGTAAATTCTTTACTAGAGTTTTTGCTTATGCCGAAATTTTTGAAAGTCAAGACTTCAACACACTAGAAAGAGCAAAAGAAAGTTTGGGTATTGCCCCCACTATTTCGGAGAGCAACAAATTAATTGCAGAATTTATGCAATACGAATTTTTTGATGGCGACTTTAAAGTACCTCATACCAATAAAACAAGCAACTCTGATTTTAAAGAGTGGTGTCCTACTTATTGGAACAATGATTTAGATAGTGGTGGCTATTTAGTATGCCCAAGCAATCTAATATTTCATTCCGATTGGAATTGGTTAATGGAAGTGGTAGAAAAAATTGAGAGTTTAGGAGTTATAGTAGAGATACGAGAAAACGTATGCTACATAGAAACTAGTCCAAACAATTATTATTCCGAACTAGAGGACACTAAACTACAAGCAACATATAAAGCAGTAGTAGAATACATTAAATGGTATAACAATCAAACTAACTAATATGAAAATTACAATTTTAGATTTTAGTACCGGAGAAGTTTTTATCTTCCCCTATGATGAGAATATTTATGAAGATGCACAAGACTTTTTTGATAGTCCTTATGCCGAAGAGTTTGGATTACAAGAAAGTAATTGTCAATATATGGTATCGGACACCCTAACCCTACAAATATTTTAAACTAACTAGTATGATAAGACTAAACCTATCAATCAGCAGAAGTAAATACTTTGATAACCAAAAAGATTTGGCAGAGTATCTAGGTATCAAGAATACCTCAAAGAAAGCAATCGAAAGTCGATGCAGAGTATTAAATTTTGAAGTTGAATTTTAAATTAAGTAGTATGAAAATTTTTAACAGATTGAACAATAAGTTCGAGAACTTTGATAATCAAGAGTTTTATCTAGCCGTTATGGTTGATGAATTAAGAAATGATAGAGCAGAAGTAGTAACGTTAATTGATACTGCAAGTTCTTTGGAGTTACCCCTAAATAGTGAAGATGATTTTGACACTATTCAAGCAGTAGAGTTATTCAAAGAAGAGGACAAAAAATTTGCTATCTATGTAGATTTTTTTAGGAACGATAACCAAAGTAGTCTTAAAGAAATTTTAAACTAGCTAATATGGAAAATTTTAGACCTTATGCGATAGTATTAATATTGTTCACAGTTGTATTACTTTGTTCAAGTTGTAGTAGTAATCATTGTTTCCATAAAAAAAGAACTTGGACACATAGAAGTAGATTAGTATAGATTAAAAATAATTCAAAAAAAGTTTGGTAGTTTAAAAAACTTGCCGTATATTTGTATAACAAAAGAGGGATAGCCGAAACCCCAAATAGTAGGCAAAAAATTTATCATTATGAAAAGAACAATCGGACAAAG
>Ga0209353_10002044_pt1 | contig 11223 bp, 15 predicted proteins | sample LauGreSpBDMM15SD_2_FD_187561 | JGI IMG/M metagenome (GOLD analysis project Ga0209353, IMG submission 187561) | Freshwater lake microbial communities from Lake Michigan, USA - Sp13.BD.MM15.SD (SPAdes) (version 2) | ecosystem: Environmental > Aquatic > Freshwater > Lake | place: Lake Michigan...
AATCGCTCAAAATCCTGATCTTCTGGATCACCTTGTGGTTTCTTTTTACGGGCACCAAACATTGCATTCCATTCATCTGGATCCTCTGGATAGTGAGGTGCTTCGTTTACTCGATTTTTAATTTCGCTGAAGAATTTCATTTTAAATACCAAAAACTTTTTTCATTAGTCGCTTGGCTCGAGCGTCTGCTTCCATGACTGGTCTCATTGCTTTACTTATTAATTCTACATCTTCATGCACTTCGCGCTTGTTGAAGTAATTTAATAATTCACGGAATCCTTCACCAGTGTTCAATGTTTGTTGCATCAATGCCTTGCTGTCTGGCTTTAATGTGTCAAACTTGGCAAGAATTGTTCGAGCTGTGTCTGCGTCAATTGTGACCTGTTCACCATCACCCAATGTCACTGGCGATGGTCGTTCATAATCAGCTACTTTACGGATTTGCATGATGATGTTTTTATCTGCGGCACCTTGCTCTTCTGGGCTGGCATCTTCTTCATCACTTTCAGCAACTCCGGCGCCTTGCTTTTGTAACTCACTGTAAGCACTGATAGTGTCGCTTGGAAAGTCTTCATCGCGACTTAGATTATAACTGGCTGTTTTCTCACCTAGGTCAGCAACCATGTGTGGCCAAGCCGCATCAAAGTATTCATCACCACGACCTGTGGTTGGCAAGTTGGGATTTTCAGCAAATACTTTTCGTGCTAGTTCTTCTGCGTAGCCCATGGATGTTGATTCAGCTTCAGCCACTGGCATCATACCAGTTTCAGCATCCAATCGATCAGCAATCCATTGTATTGGATCACCATCTCTGGCTTTGGCAACACCATATGGCATTTCGCCACCTTCTGAATAGTAACTGTACAATGCCTCAAAGAAATCCACATTCTCATCAATGTCGCCACCGGCTTTGAATTTGGCAAATGAATCAGCAAACTGATCTAAGATTGCTTTTAATCCAGCTTCGGTCACTTCATTTAAGCTTTCCTGTGCAGGACGAGTTTGCTGATCAGCGGCCATGAAAATTGCGGCCAGGTCTGAATCAAATTGTTTTGTAAAGTTGTTGGTATTGTAGTATGCTTTTAATTCTTGTGACAATGCTGGACTGATAGTACTACCGTTACCACCGGTGTACTTTCTAACATCGCCTTGGTGTCCCATGATGATGTTGATTAAATCATCTGTGGATTCTCGTAGATTCTTAGGATCTTCTTCGTCACCCAAGGCCAAGTTTCCGTTTTGATCAATGTGCAATGTAGTCGACTTGCCTGTTTGTTGTGCGCCTGTTTGTGGTACTTGATTGTCTTGCGCGGCACCTGGTGCCAAATTCATTTCATCTTCGTCATCAGACATTGGTGCAGTATGCCCACTTGGGCTTGGTCCATGACCACCTGTACCGCTGGCTGGAATAGTACCAATGGTACCAAAGCCTTCTTTGACACCTGTATCTACACCTAATTCAGAAAATCTGTTGGCCACAGCTTGATTTTTCCAAATACTCTGGCCTGGATTCTGTTCTATCATGTCACCAATGATGTCAAACAACTTGTCGTCACCAACTAGATGATATAATTTATCAGCGGCCAAGCTGGCTGGCAATGGCTGTTGCATCAATGCAGTTAATTCATCCACTGCTTCTGGACTGTCTGGCAATGCCCATGTACCTTCACTGATGATGCTTTCGCTCATTTGTCCGGCAGGATGTCTGACATACAATACACGACCACTTGGTGCAATGTAATGTGGTAAACGCTGACTATCGCCAGGCATAAACTCAGTACCTTGTACTGGAATTTTTGTAACAGTATTGTCCATGCTGTAAATGAAATACCACTTACCATCATTGCTGACACGGGCTTGATCATACACTTGTACATTTGATCTTGGTTGATTGCCTGATGGCTGACCAGTGGCTGTTCTACCTTGTTGACGAGCTTGTTCTATTCTTGCTCGACGGATTTCGTTCTGTTCTGCATTCCACACTTGTTGTTGTGTTGAACGCTCATACTTGCGCTGACGCATGATTTCTTGATAGTTAGGAGCAAATATTGCACCCAGGTGTTGACCAACACTCATGTCCAATCCAGGGAAATTTCTATTCTGCCCTGGTGAGCCTGTGTTGCCATGACTCTGTGCATGTGCGCCACTCATGGCCATACCAGCGGCCAATGCGGCTGGAATAATTCTTTTGGCTACATGTTGTAAAATACCCTTGCCAGCTTCACTTAATTCGCCATTGATAATACGAATTTCGTCAACGGGTTGATCATATCTCTTGACCTGCTCGAGAATTACACTTTCATGTACTCGGCTACTAATTGTTTTTACAACACGACCTTCGTGTACTAGTTGAATACGAATCATTTTATTTTACCTTTTTCCAATCTATTGTTGGCATTGTACTTTTTTTATTTGTGTCAGCTGGTTCAGTGCTCTTGCCACCAGTCATTTCAGTTGCGTTCTTACCAGTGACGGCTTTGACTGCATTTCTAATCATTTCACCTTCTTCTTCAGTGTACGCATAGGCAAATGGACCAGCATTAGGTCCCAATGAAACACTATCACCACCCTTATTTCCTGCAACATGTATGGCCCAACGATAAAAACCATAACCTGGATCAGTGTTTAAATGATACATGCCTCGAATTGATCCTGCATGATTGCTGTGCATTTTACCGTTCTTCATTGCTTCATCGACTCTACTGCTGATTTTAATGGCACGGTCAACTATTTTACTGTAATTTTCTAATGTGGTCAAACATTCTCTAACAAAGTTTTTGTCTTCGTCTGTAATTCCTCTACTGCCACGACCACCTCGACTGCGAATTCTTTTTAATTCATTATAAGCGGCAACAATAGTATTTAATGTATTTGTCAATTGTTTAATGTTATATGCGGCACCACGGAAGCTTCCGCCATGATCAGATGCTAAATCATCACTGAGTGCTCGGGCTTCCTTACGAGCTTTGTCTCTTAGTCCAGCCAGGGTATAACGACCTGCACCACCCAGCACAGCCACTTCAGTATCGCTCATTGGATGCTCTGTATCTAAACGATAGATCACGCTGTCGCTGTTTAATGTGTGTGCTTCTTCGATGTCTTTGATTTTCATTTTTTCAATCCTTCACTGACACCGTTGGCATGATGATCGCCATGGTGGCCAACAACATGATGATCACCGGGCATTTCCATTTCATCTTGTTTGACATTGGCAGTCTGAGGCACAGCAGTCGGCTTTGGCCATTCAATGCCTTGACCAACCTGTGCCTTGGCACTGAAATTGTGTGGCTCCTGTGGGTCTTGATGCCCTAGAAATATACCACCTTTACCTGGCGGCAAGTCTCCTTGTTGACTTAATCCTTGTCCACCACCTGGTGGCTTTTGGCCAATTTTACCTGTGCTTGGAGCGACAGGAGTTGACGGGTCAGCGGGAGGATCTCCACCTGGATCTCCACCTGGATCTCCACCTGGACCAGGTCCCGGCGTGCCACCACCACTGGAAGAAGCGGCCATTTCACCAAATACGCCGCGGCCAATGTAATTTGGTGCTGAGTCAGACTTTTGACCTACTGCGGCACGAGCATTCTTTCGCTTGTCTTTGCGTGTGCGTCCACGAACAAACAATGGATAAGACACACCTGCGATGTCTGCAGACGTGGTTGCTCCAGCAGAGGCACCGCCTCCATCATCCTCGTGAATTCGTAAGATATCTCGTAGTTTCATAGGTGTATTTATTGGTTTTGGATAATTATAGTCACTCATATTACTTATCATAATCGTAGCTGTTAATGTTTTTATAATGAGTTTTAAATATGCATATAATTAAGGAGTTGCCAAGATGGGTGAATTTTTCAAACTAGTAGCTGAAGTAGGCTTTCCAATTGCCGCGGCAATGGCTGGCGGCTACTTTGTATTTTTAACACTCAAGTTCATCTTAGCCGGTGTGACTTCCAGTGTGAATGGATTAAAGGGCATCATTGGAGCCTTAGACAATCGTGTTAAGACAATGAATCACGATGTTATTCGTATTGACACAATTGTCAGTAATGCATTGGGATTAAAACCTGATGTAGACCGTATTGCTCGAGCAGACGGAAAGAACGATGCAAGAAGAGATTAAAATGGAAACAAGCCAATTACTAACATTTGCTCATATAGCAAGTATAACATACGACGACCCGAAAGCGTCTAAGATCAAGTTTAAATCTTTTGGATTTAGCATTGTTGAATTCTTTGACATTGAAGGTGCTCAAGCATATCTATTGAAAGATATGAATGGCATGCATGTCTTGAGTTTCAGAGGCACAGAAGTGTCAGAACCATCAGATGTGCTGGCTGACTTAAAAGCTGGCAAGAATGTTGAAGCTGTTGGCGGTAAAATTCATGTGGGTTTCAAAGGCGAAATCAACAAGTTATGGCCCGCAATTGAAAAGGCTGTGGCCAATATCGACAGTCTTCATGTCACAGGACACAGCTTGGGAGCCGCAATGGCCACCATTGCCGCAGGTAGAATGCAGTCAAAAGTAACAGCCTTGGTCACATTTGGTTCGCCAAGAGTGGGCAATAAAGAGTATGTCAAATGTTTGGCAGTGACTCATTATAGAGTACAGAACAACTGTGACGATGTAACCAAAGTTCCTTTTAGACTCATGGGATTTGATCATCACGGCACACACCGGTACATGAACTTTCACGGAGAGTTCAGGGATCTAACTCCTTGGCAACGAGTAAAAGACATGGCTCGTAGTAGACTAAAGGCCAGAGCCAAAGGGCAAAAGTACATTGGTGTGTTTGATCACATGATGGCCAACTACATTGCCAAATTGGAAAAAGCAGGTGAGGAATAATGGCAGTTCAAATTGATGAAAAGACCGAAGTCACTGTTCCTTTAAAGACATTGATCTCTGTGATTACCGTGGTTGTTATGGCCAGTTGGTATGTGTCTGCTACACAGAATAAAATTGCTGATCTCGAACACACAGTAAAATTAGCAGATGAAAGATTTGCAAGTTATATCAAACAACCAGGTCGTAACACAACTGATGTTGAATTATTAAGAAAAGATTTTGAGTACCTTCGCAAAGAAGTCAATGATTTAAAAACTAAAGGAAAATAATCATAGATGCAAACGACCCGGTCAAGACAAATGAAAAGAGTTAATTGGCAAGCATGGTGGGACAGTCTAAGTCCTACCACACAAGCATACTTAAAAGCACAACCGCTATGGCACGATGTTGATTTGGCCAAAGCTCTAGTACTAGGTCTCATTGTTGGTTTACTAATAGGACTTTGCTTCTAATGTTATATGTTGATTACAACTGGGACCTAAGCCCAAACTACATGTTGCCAGACTCAGAGTTAGACACTGACAAACTGGGCTGGCAAGTGGGCGACCACTGGAAAGTTGTTGAACGCAATGGCAAGAAAGCCCTGGTCAAGGTAGATCCGCTCACCGCCTTTGTATTAGACGGTGCCAAAGAAGTTGTATATAATTCTAATAAATTATATCAGTTTGCGGTATACTCAAGAGATGCGGAATTTATCGAAGTAATTGGTTGGATTAAAACCAACAAGATTAAATTTGAAGCCCATTTAAATCGCACAAGATTCTGGATTCCAGAAGGACCAGAATTGATGGAGTTTTTATTAGCATGGTCACATGTGTGTCCCCGTGTTGATCACGAAGAAGATCATTTAATTGGAGTATAAAATGGATGTAGCAGAATTAATTAACAAGTATGGATTTCCAATTGTTGCCGCTGGTGGCATGGGATATCTAATTTACTATGTGTGGCAATGGGCTACTCAAGAAATTAAGCCAGTACTCAGCGAAGCAAATGGAACTCTTATCGCTCTTATTGATCGTATTCGTATGCTTGATAACGATCTTATTCGGTTGAATCAAAAGGTCAATACTACTCTGCACCTACGCGGCAAGATCATTGAAAGCGAGCGTGTGCTAGAAGCCCAAAAAGTTGACACTGAAGCAGAAAAGAAATTCAAAGAGGCTGTCAAAGATCAATGACAATGTTAATATATACGCTGGTGATGACGCACATTACAATTGCTTGTGTAACACTATATCTTCACCGCAGTCAAGCACATAGATCAGTCACATTCAATCCTGTAATAGCACACTTTATGCGCTTCTGGCTATGGTTAACCACAGGCATGGTCACCAAGCAATGGGTAGCTGTACACCGCAAGCATCATAGATTCACTGAGCAAGACGGTGATCCACACAGTCCTCATGTGTATGGAATCGGTCGTGTATTCTTCAAAGGAGCAGTATTATATCATGAAGCAAGCAAAGATACGGACATGGTTGATTCATACGGTGCTGGCACTCCTGCTGATTGGATGGAGCACAACATATACACTGCTCACAGTCGACTTGGCATTGGCATTCTCTTTGTGCTCAACACCTTGATATTTGGCTGGTGGGGACCGCTAATTTGGGGCATTCAAATGATTTGGATTCCATTCTGGGCCGCTGGAGTCATCAATGGTCTAGGTCACTGGTGGGGATATAGAAATGGCGAAACTAAAGATCACAGTAGAAACATTGTTCCTTGGGATATTGTTGTTGGTGGGGAATGCCTGCATAATAACCATCATTTGGATCCTGCTAACCCTCAACTGAGTCGTCGCTGGTTTGAATTTGATGCGGGCTGGATGTATATTACTATACTAAAATTCTTTGGATTGGCACACTTACGCACCCAATAGGTGTATGTTTTTTTGTATGTGTTCCCAGACACCGCACGGGTCTTCATTAGAGTCGTGTACCAATTGACAGCTGATAGTTACTCGTAGTCCTGGCCCTTGTATCACATGGTGTGGCCTATTAGTTCTAAGTATTGCACTGGGAGCAGAAGTTACTACGCTAAATGCAGGTGGTGGAATTTTATCCCAAGTAATTTTATCTTCGCGCAATAAATCAGCAACATCGGCCTGACAGTTGATTCTCTCTTGCGAATATTCATTTGCAGGGTGTACCTTTAGTGTAGTTGATAAATTGTCCCACCATCGTATAGCACCAGGCTCTTCGGCAATTTCATAGTAACTCAGCCGAGCTTCCAGTATTGTTGGCCGCTGTTTATACCATACTCCATCACAATGTATTACCCAACTGGTCTGACTTCCATCACTTAAAAATAAAGTAACCTTGCGAACTTTAAGTTTTAATGGTTTAACAAACTCATTTGTTTGAGCAATTGTCTTTGGAAAAAAATCATCAGCATTGCCAACATTGCTCAATCCTATTCCTGTACCTTTAAATTTAGCACTATGCTGAACCATTGCAGTATTGATAAAATTGGCCTTTTCCTCAGGATCCAATCTTAAACTTAAAGGAAAGAAATAGTCAGGATCTCTAGTGGGCGGCTGTGAAAAATCATAGACCAATTGTTGTGTCATTTATTTGTTGCCCTGTAAGTGCCGTCCCATTCAGCAGGCAGGCCTTCTTTCATTCGTTCCAACATATTCTCATAATAATGTGTAATGTCAGTTTCTTCTTTGATTAACTTTTCACAGGATTTAATAGCACGAGCCCAGTCGCCTCGATAGTATGCAGTTAGGTAAATGTCATGCAATGTGCGATTGGTATTGCCCAGTGTAAAGATTTTGACGCCTTGAGTTTTACCCTTGACAGCAATGTTATCAAGTTCTACCACCGGGTACGATTCTTTGACCAATTCCGCAGTCCGTTGACCAAGTACAATTCTGACGCCGTAGTTCTTACTTTGTCCTTCCAAGCGTGATGCCAGATTAACACCGTCGCCCAGACAAGTATAGTCAAAACGCTGATCAGATCCCATATTACCCACCACAACACTGGCACTATTAATCCCAAGGCCCATACCAAAAGCTGGTACGCCTTCTGCTGTAACTTCTGCATTAAATGCATCTAAACTCTCCATCATTTCCAATGCTGTCTTCACTGCCATATGAGCATGTTTGGGCTCATCAAGTGGTGCATTCCAGAATGCCATCTGAGCATCACCGATGTACTTGTCAAGTGTTCCGTTGTTCTCAATGATCTTTGCTGTCATGGCAGTCATGTAACGGTTCATAATTTTAGTTAGACCTTGTACATCCTTGCCATAATGCTCGGAGATAGTGGTAAAGCCGCGAACATCAGTGAACATGATACTTAGTTCACGCTCGTCACCGCCTAGTTGTAACAGTTCAGGATTCTTCTGTAACTTGGCAACCAAGGCAGGCGATAGGTATGTTCCAAACTGTTTCTTGATTTGTTGCTTCTGTTTGAACTCTTGTACAAATCTAGCAAACAGCGCATGCCCGTATAGTACTACACTGGCAAATACAACATAATAGATGTCCCATAGCTGACCATACTCTGCCCATAGTATCAAGCCACCCTTGACCACTGCATATACAATACCACCCAGTACAAGCAACGCAGACCAAACAGGTACTCGTGGCATGGCAAAGATAACCAATGCCGCAATGGCAATAATTGTCAACAACTCGGCCATTGTGGCCCAACCTGGACGAGTTGGACTTGTGCCATCAATGAGTGTTTGTATTGCTGTGGCCTGCAAATTATGTGCCCATGTCTCTCCGCGTGGTGTAGCAACAATGCCTCCAAGGCCTTCAACTGTTAAACCAAGTATTACAATCTTACCTTTAAGATCAATGTCTTTACGACTCAGCTCACCCAGCTCATAATGTTTAAATTCTCGGTTCCAGCGTAACCATACACGGCCTTGTGCATCAGTGGACACCACTGGCTGGCCAGCAATACGAATTTTCTCTACACCAGCATCAGTCATCTTCATTTGATAACTCTTTTCCCCGGTAAACACACGAAGTGCTTCAATTGGAAGACTTGGATAGTATTCCTTGTTGACTGTGACAACCAATGGCATACGACGAACGACACCATCGATTTCAGGAGCAGTAACAGTGGTACCAACACCCCGAGCACTTTGCGCCAGTTCTGGCCTTGGACTCAATGCACCCGGCCAATTGAAAAGCCAAATGTAAGGATCGCCACCAATGACTGCGACGCCTCGTCGAACAGCATCTGGCTTTTTGTTTTGTGTGGTAGGAGTTTGTGCAATAACACTGGGGGTCTTGGCCAGAACATCTGCCAAGTCCTTGTCTCCATTTAGTCTATCCTTTTCAGTCATTAGGATCGGAACAACAATGGTAGCGGCACCTAGCTCGCGCATGCGATTGACTGCCTGTGCAATTTCTCGTCGGTCCCATGGCCATTGGCCCAGCCGAGCCATACTGGCTTCGCCTATGTCCACAACAACCACTTCATTGCTGGACTCTACTGCATCGCTGGCCAATAGTGTATCAAAGCCTTTTAATTGCAGTGATTCAACTGCCGCAGGATTTTGAATTTTTAAGAAAATTAATAATGCGGCTGTAATAATGACCCAAACCACACTCAGTGGTCCTGGAATACTTTTTAGAATGTTTTTCATATTCACCTCGTAACTTATATAGTTTAACACAGTTGACACAGTTTGTCAACAATAGGCTCAATATTGACTCTGCATTTAAGATCTGACTAGCATAGCAAAACTAAATCCAACAATAGGAATGGCCAAAGCTGAAAAACTTATAAAAATCAAGGCCCTGTCTATTAGATCTGATTTGGCTTGTATTCTGGCGTTTTCTAAGTCTGCTTGTAGTTTGGCCCGTTCCTTGTACATACGCACACGCTCGGCCATCATTTCGTCCCACACATCTTTGTTGCCAGACCATATCAACATTTCTTTTAGTTCTTTTTCAGCATCTCGCAAGGCCTTGCTCTGCATGGCAATCTGTACAGACATGGCTCTAATCTGTCCGTCTGTCAGAATGTTTTTACTGGTTTGCGCCGCCACATTGGCACCATGAATCTTATCGCTGTTTTCAAAGAACTTGGCAAACTGTCCGTAGAGACTATTGACATCTTTGCCTAGAGCAATGGCTTTTTTAATATAGCTTACTGACTGCTGTGCGGCAGTGAAAGCAAGGCCAAGTGTGATAGGATCAATCATGTTTTCTTAGGATCCTTATCTTTGGGCGGAGGCTTTGACCATTCCACACATACCACCTTACGACTATACACATCTCCAGTCCATGTCCATTTTACACACCTAGGCTCTTGGGCTAGCATGCCTGCTAATATCAATGAGCCTATAGCGTTAAACATTTATTGTCCTTGCTGTACAATAATCTTTGGACAGCCGCCTGTGGTGGCGCAGTTGAATTGGATACTGTACGACTGGTGTGCAGAGCCGTTTCCACTTTGAGATAAACTTAGATCAACAGGCAAGCCAGTTAGGCCAATCTTGGCGGCATGATTGGCAGATCCTTCCTGTAGGATGTCTACATTCTTATTGCCGCCACTGAGTGTGACATCAATATAATGATTTCCGCTGTCTCGTTGTTGGATCAGCAATGAATTGTTGTTGTCATTGATCCTGCCCAACACACCTTTGACACCGCCAGTGCTTTGCTGTGTGATGTTTACTGTGTTGACATTTCCATAAACGCCTAGGTCTATAAAATTGTAGGCAGACGGGTCAGTGGAGTTTTGATTTGTAGAAATGCTGTTGTTATTGCCAACTCCGTCGTACCTGATTCGGTTGTTCACAGTACCAGTCTGCTCAATTACAATGGTATTATTATTGCCAATTTGTTCTATATAGATTTGTGCATCGCTTGTGGTTCTATTCATAAAGGTGTTGACACTATTGTAAAAGTTTGTGTCTGTAACTATCACAGTAGAGGCTGAAGCACCACAGCATAAGGGAGGCGGCGGAGTAGGCGGACTGGCAAAACTATAAAATCTTCCAGAGTCTGGAAATGCTACGGAACCATCACTGTTTGTGGTATACAGGTAGAGATAATCACTACTGGGTTGGGTAGCACGATCTATAATGTAAGTGGTTCCGAGACACTGAGAACTGGTACAGGTTGCAGACCAGCCTGCCAGATTACCAAGGCCCTGCGCCACCAATGCATCAAACTCATTGGGATTATTGCCACGGTATACAAATATGTAATCGCTACCCTGTCCACTGACATTCATTGCGGCAGGAACAGTTGTGGCCTGTACCTTGCTACCAAACCCTGCCAGCAGAAACATTAATGCAATTAAAAATTTCATCGCCGTATGCCTGAATTTTGTTTAATAAAAACAGTTGTTGCGCCAGCTTCTCCACTGCCGATTAGGGTAGTGGCGTTGGCATCATT
>Ga0209353_10002045_pt1 | contig 11206 bp, 6 predicted proteins | sample LauGreSpBDMM15SD_2_FD_187561 | JGI IMG/M metagenome (GOLD analysis project Ga0209353, IMG submission 187561) | Freshwater lake microbial communities from Lake Michigan, USA - Sp13.BD.MM15.SD (SPAdes) (version 2) | ecosystem: Environmental > Aquatic > Freshwater > Lake | place: Lake Michigan, USA...
TTATTAAATCAATGACGATGTAGAGGATAGATAAGCCAGCAGCAACCTTAACTTTAACATCCTGTCTATCTTTTTTTGGTGCAAGAGTAACAGCGACTTCTGCTACGACAGGTGCGATTTCCTTTGCCACCTCTAATCCTTTCTTAACTTCTTCTGGAACTCTCGATACTCTTTTGGTTGGTATGTGCATTTATAGTTTCTCCATAATCTTTTTAACGTCTGTCTTTATATCATCGACTGAATCTTCCAGTTTGTCTTGTCTCTTTGCAAGTATCTGGATTGAGGATGTGAATACTATTCTATCCTCACGATGTTCTTCTAATATTTCTTTCATATTAGATTGCTGATTGTCTACATACTTAATGGCTACTGGAAGCCCGTGTGAGACAGTTAGTTTATACAAACCTATCAGCACAAGGAGAAGGACTGCAACTGCGCCGAAGGGGCCAATGGCTGCGGCTAATAGACCTTCTATCATTAGCTCTCCTCCTGTGGATATTCTTCTTCTATAATGAGAGGGAAAGTATCACCTTCCTCTACGTTGTCTTGCATTGAAGGAGGTATAACTAAATAGATACAAGAGCAATCATTTTGTTTTGCTAATAGTTGTGCTTCTTCTTTTGTAGAAGTTGGTGCTAATAATGTTCTAACAATAATAGTTTTCATCTTATTCTCCTAACTTAATATCAATGTAAATATTGAACCGGGGTTTCCATTGACACCAGCCATATTTACTCCTGTTCCGATATTCCATACACCTGTTCCACCTGTTCCACCATTGGCTTGAATAGTTCCTAATGATGCTAAAGCTGTGGTAGTTACAATGCCTACGTTGCCACCACCACCTCCACCACCACCAGCACATTCAGCAGTTCCTACTCCTAACAAACCATTGAAACCATCTCCACCATTGGCAGAGATACGACCAAGGTTAGAGATAATCTTGGCAGCAATCCATACACAACCACCACCAGAAGCACCACCCCCAGAGTTGAATACACCAGAGGTATAGGTGACAACATTGATTGCTCCACCTCCACCACCAGAGCCACCATTAAAACCACCAGCATTATAGCGAGCATCAAACTGCGCTCTACCATTCCATTTCTGTGATGGAGCAGCAGTAGCAGAAATGCCACCAGCACCACCTATATTGGCACGAAGAGTAACGTTGCCACCTCGACCAGCGGAAGTAAGTCCTCCAACATTATTTAAAGAAGTATTAGCGGTAGCATTACCACCAGCAGCATTAGCAAAACCAGTAGCAGATAGGGTTAGGCCAAGGCCACCTTGTCCAGAAGAAGCACCAAGATAGTTGCGAACACCAAGACCAGTTCCTCCCAGTTGAGAAGTAGTAGTAGCACCATCATCATTGAAAGAACCAGTAGCATCTATTGTTAGAGTTCCAAGAACAAATACTCTATAACCATTTGGCTTGAAGATAGTTCCTGCTGGGATAGTTAGATTGTTATAGTGTAGTTCTTTACCAGCAGTAAAGGTTCCAGATATTGTAGCATCACCATCAGACCCATCACCAAAATAACCAGCAAGGAACTGACCAGACAGAGTTGTTCCGCCAGCAGAATCTGGACCAAATACATCAACACCAGTAGAAGCTCCAGCCATAGATTATCTCCTTACTCTGGTCTGCTAAATGTAATCTTTAAGTTACGAAGAGTGGCAGTTCCAGCATCTGTTTTAACAGTCCAGTAAAGTTGGTCAGTAGATAAGAAGCCATCAACGTCAACCTTGTAAACTACGCCACCTTTTGTAGCAGTAGTAAATCCAGTTGATAGAGTAGCCTGTGTATCTGGCACAAACATTTCATCGCCAAGAGCATCGGGAGAAATACGAAGTGTTAGTTTAGTTGCTGGTGAAACAATACTATCTACTTGAATATATACTGCTGATATATGAAATGGATAAGCAGTAACGGTGAGAGGCTTACCATCTGGTGAAACCTCTGGTGCTAAATCAATAGCCACAGGTGTATGAAATGCTGTGTTTAAAGTTCTTGTGATTGTCCCTGTGTCTGCCTGTTTGATTATATATGCTTTGCCCATTATTAGATTCTCCTATTAGTATTGTATTTGTCTACTGTGTTTCTTGTTGTGTCTGAACTGGCTTATAGCGAATATCTCCCGCTGCCTTCAAACGATTTGCTTTCTGGACTTCTTCAAGTAAAGGTGCATCTTGAACTTGGATTACACCAGCGGCTCTCCAAAACTCAACTCCCCACCCATCAACGTCTAACGTTACTGGAAGAGATACTTTACCTTCTGGTGCTCTTGGAAGTTTAGGTTTCTGTAATGTAGTAACTGGTGCTACTATTCCAGATGCTGCTACTTTACCTACTGGTCCAGTTTGAGCAAGTATCGGTGCGTAATCTTTTATTGTTCTACCAACGCCAATCATTAACAAACCAGATTGCCAAACCTGCCAGTTCTTTGCTGCGGTTCTATCATTCTTTTTTATTCTCCATTGACGACCATTGTAATATCCAACGGCAGCTTTCTCATCTTCAAATGGAACTTCTTCAATGTTGAATAGAGTTGTGAAGGTATACCATTGTTCTGGATTCTGTTGCATATACCAGATAAGTTTAGGGTCAAGATAATCAGAAGCAGTTTGCCCACCTCTTCTAATATCCATACCTGTTGCAGCAAGAACAGCAGTTTGTAACATTGGATTAGCGTTCTCTACTGCAACACCAAATGCTCCATATCCTGCTTGTGCTGTGGCACCAACCAATCCTTTATCATTAGCAGCATCCATAACGTATGGAGTTAAAAGAATAGAAGCATAGTCAGTCATTTCTGCTACTGCTTGAATAGCAGGAACAGGTGGACCATAAATACCATATCTCTTTTTATTCTCTGGGTCTTCAACTAAATCTATGAAGATTCTATTTTCTGAATAGTCCTTCATAGCATAGCGCATATCTACATCGTTCTTATCCATACCTAATGTTTTCTCACCAAAGTTATAAACATATTCCCAACCTTGTCCCTGTGCAAAAGCAGCCTTCAAAGCTTTGGGGTCTGTGGCTAATGATGTAAATACTGAACGGAAGTTGTTTCTTTTAAAGCGATAGAACCAAACAACCTTGGCGATTGACTCTTCTATATCTGTTAGATTACCATAGTCGAATAAGGATTCTCTTGCTAATGTTGTAGCGTTCTCTAATGGCTCACCTTCTTTCAGAGCCTTGGCTAAAACACCCATACGATAAGTTTGGTCTACTGCGTTTGCTGCTGTTGACCAAACATTAAGGTCTTGATAGTTTAAGAAGTTTCTTCTGGCTGCTTTGATTACACTATTCTTATCACCATACAATCCAGTTTTGCCAGCCCAATCTAATGAAGAGCCTAACAAACTATTAGAGATTTCTGCGATGTTTTGTGATTTACCTAATGCACCTTCATTAACTAACTTCGCAAGCATTTCAGTTGTATAGATAGTTCCGTCTGGTGTTGTAAGTATTACTCTATTGGCTGGTGCTTTCCATCCTAATCTTCCAGATACTACGGCTGGCCCAGAGTATGCATACTTCATTACATCAAGAACATCTAAATCAATAGGAGATAGGCCAGCAGCAAACTCGCCTTTTACTAATCTTAATGGGTTTGGAATACGAAGTGCTGATGCTGCATTTCTCATACCAACAGTTTGAGCTATAATGAGTGAACCTGTTAAAGCATTGACTACTGCATAGTTAAAGTTTGGAAGCAGTAATCCACCAAGCAAACCATTCTTTGCTATGTTGGAAGTTCCATCATAGAGAGTTCCAATCGTATCCATAATAACTCTTCTGCCTAATACATCACCAGTTTGTTTCCCTAAATCATTTAGCACAGCTTCTTTTCTTTGTGCAAGAAGTATAGCTTCTGGACTTAACTCTTTGTCAATAATCTTTCTTAAAGCATCTTCCGCTTCTGCAATACCATCTGAAAGATTTTTACCAGTAAAAGTTATAGGCCCAGCTTCACCGGGAAGAGTTATATCTCTTGCTGCATATTGGTCAAGTTTAGAAGCAGCAGAAGAAAGTTGTAGTGCTTGTATAGTTTCTGTTGTTCTCTTGATGTTAGTAGCATTGAAGAGTGGACGTTTTAATCCTGCTTGTGCTTGTTGAAGTAATGGAATAGTTCCTACTTTTTCTGCAACACCTTGAACAGAAGCAGAGAAAGGATTTTTCAACTGATTCTTAACGTTAGTCAAACTTGTTTGATAGAATAGTGTAGTAGCATCTGCTCTTGATTGACTATCAAAAATCTTTGTATAGATAGATGCTGGCTTTGAATCAAGTTCATCAAGACCTTTTTCAAAGAGTTTTCCAACTGCTGTTTTTTCTTCTTTGGTTAGAGCAACACCAGCATATTCTAACTTTTGAAAGTGTTCAGAGATTGCATCTAAATATCTTTTGCTTGTAACTTTACCACCAGAAATAGCAGAAACTCCATCTTCAATACCAGCGATTAAAAGGTCTTGGGATAGTTTTGCGGTTCCTGTATTTGTTAAAGTAGGTGTTGAAAATAATGGAATCCTTCTATCAGAAGTCATTAGTAACCCTAATCTTAACTTTTGATAAGCTGCTGATTCTATGGCGGTTAAAGAACCAGCGGCATCTAAATCATCAAGACCTTTGATTAGTCCAGAGCGAACAACAGAGAAATCATCTTGTGCTACTTGTAGTAAAAGAGAAGAGTTAGGGAATAGTTCTGGATAATCTACTTGTGCTTTATATAAAACATCATCAACAACATTTGCTTGGGCACGAAGATAATAGTTTCCTACAAGCATTTCTTTAAAGTTTTCTGGTTTAAATAAAGGTGCCTGTTGTGATGCAGCTTTATATGCTTCATCAGCACCTCTCTTACTTTTACCAGACAAGAAACCTATGTTATTACCAGTATAGTTTCCATTTGTTATTACTTCGTATTTTGTTCCTCTTGATGATTTTCCTTGTATTACCAGATATTCTAATGCACCTTTGTTGGCATCTTCCGTTGCTTCTTTTAATAGTTTAGGAATAGCATCTTCTGTTACACGAGATAATCTGGTAAGTGCTTGCTGAATAGAATAACCAGAAAGTTCTATGTGTAATCTTTGTAGAATATTTAAGGCAGCAACGTTCTCACCTTTATTAACTTTATCTATAAATAATAATAATCTTTCGTGAAAGATTGTTCCTTCTGCGTGCATAAGAACTGTAACAAGGTCACGCATTTCATTTGTAGCAATAGCCATTTTATCAAGTTCAAGTGTTCGACCTGTTGTAGCTACTGCGTCAATAGCTTGTTCGTATCCACCATAGATAGAGGCTACATATGAACGATACATTTCATATGCACCCATCTTTGTTTTAAATGCTGCTTCTGTGGGAAACAGTGGTGCTCCTGCTGGTGCGGCTGAAAATGGTTTTTGAACAGTAGATGCTGTGTCAGTAATATCAGTAACAAGTTGTGGTTTGTAAATACCTTCTGTTGTAAACTCTTCTACCATAGTATCGGCAAATGCTTGGGGTCTGCTGACCTTATCAACATTCATCTTCCTACGCATCTTACCTTTAAATCTTTCTCCCAATGCGCCGAACCTTGCATTTACTTCTGTAATAATATTGTTTGCTACGGGGTTTTTAGTTGGTGCAGGATTAAGAAGTTTCTTGCTTTTATCAATAAGAATAGCAGCTAAACCAGATTCTTGTAAATCTTTTGGTGTCATTACATTACGAACAAAATAAGAAAGCTCTGATGCTTTATCGGGAGCCTCACCAAGTTTAGCTCCTATCCTTCCAACGTCTTGAATAGATTTAGCAGTTATTTTTGGAGAAGCTTCAATACCTATGGCAGCTTTGATAAGGCTATTATATTGCTCTGCTGAAATAAGGTATGGCTTTGACAAATAAAAGCCCTTACTTGCTTCTATTCTTGCGATTGCTGGTGCTGCTTGAAATGGAGAGTAGAGTTCTGTTGGTTTAATAAATGTTGCACCAACAGATACAGGAACCTGACTTTTTTGTAAATCTAATGCTTTTTCTTTTGTAAATGGATTAATAAAATATTCTTTTAATGCATCCAGTTCTGCTTCTGTAACCTCTATTGGGTCACCATTATTTTTATTTAAGCGTTCTCTTAATGCTTTTAGAGTTGGATTATCTTTAACCGCTTTTCTTACTTGCTCTGCTTCTGCTGGTGATAATACAACATTACCAACTCTAACTGTTTGACCAGTAATACCAGTTCTTCCTGCAAAATCATTTAGAGTTCTTCTCCCTAAATCAATAGCATACGCTTTCTCTAATGCCAGTTCTATACTTGGAGTTAAGATTAATCCACCTTCAACTATACGATTTTGTGGTGGTCGTGCAAAGATTAATCCAGTAGGATTAGGTACATCTTTTACTGCGCCTCTTATTCTATCAGAGGTAATCTTAATACCTCTTGCTCTTAATGCATTTTCTACGTCAGTAATAAGTGTATCTATTTGTGCAGCAGTTTTACCCGCTTTCATACCATCTCTTCTTATGGTGGCTATGTATGCGTCTAATGCTGGAAGAAACTCACTTGATTTTACAGAGCCACCAACAAGAAGGTCTTTTTTTAATGTTGGATTTAATGAGTCGATAAACGCATCATAGTATAAACTTGAACGACCACCTGTTGCTACTTCATCAAAGTAATCAACAGAGCTTTTACCTTCTCTTGTCTTTCTAATAGAATCTTCTACTTCTTGTAATCTAACGTTTGGTGGAGGGTCACCTAATACTTTGGTTCTTTTACCAGCAGAGTTGTAAACATCAATACCGTGTCTCTCTGCATTAGCAACCCATTCATTAAAGTCAGCATATTGTGTGATTGGATGATTTTTTGCTGCTGCTACTTCTGCTGCTTTAATATCATCAAATCTTTGACGTAGTGCATCAAGGTAAGGTTGTTGGTCATAAGCACCTTTTGTATCTGCTGCAACTTTGCCAGCTTCTTTGTCTGCTTTAACTGCGGCTTGAACACCATCGTCTGCTGCAAGTTTAATGGTAGTAGAAGTAGCATTAGATACTGATGGACTATTCAACCAGTTTCTTGTAGCAGTTTCCATTTCTTTGGTTACTGTTTTTAATCCACCAGTTCTCTGACCTGTTATTCTCCACGCATCTACAACACCCTCTAAACCTCCACCAATGGCCCCTCTGCCTGCTGCTCTTGCTGCGCTTGTGCCAAACTCTCCTGCAATATCTATGGCTGTTGCAGCGGTTCTGGTGGCGGTTGCTGCGCCTTGAATAACACCAAGGTCAAGAGGAATACCAATACCACCAATAAATCCTAATGTTCCACCAGCATAACTTAATAGGTCTTGTGTTTCTTTGTCTGCTCCGAACAACTCACCAGCTTTGGAAAATGATTCAGCACCAGCACCCATTAGACCTGTGCCTTTGGATACTTGTTTTTTAAACTCTTTTCTTAATGAGATAGGTTTATTAACTTCTGCTTCATACTCTGCTTTCATTTCGGGAGTAAAGTTTGCTGGTGGTTCTCCTGTGGCTTTTAAATATTCTTTACCAATCTTTTGACCAAGACCAGCAGCAAGAGTAACCGCACCAGCTTCTGATGCAGACAACACTTTACCAGCAGTAGTTAATGGAGATTCAATAACTTGACCTGTTGGACTTACAGATGTAAATGCTGCTCTTGCTGCTTTGTCTGCTCCACTTCTTTTCATTATAGAAGCCATAAACCCATCTGGGTCTTTACCTCCATAGAAACGATAAGAGTCATAAACCTTTTTAAACTCTTCTGCTGTTGGTGGTTTACCAGCATTGAATGATTTAAAGAAAGTTTGTGTGGCTCCATAAGCCTCTGTATCTCTTGCTTTCTTTTGTGCTGCTGTTTCGATTACCTTTGGTGCTACGGCTTCAAAAAAGTCAGCAACAACATTATCTCCGAAGAAGTCTCTGTATGTAAAAGGTGTTGGAGATAGTGGGCGTGTTTCACCAGCAGGAGTTCTTGGAGTAGCAGCAATCTCTTGACCTCTTTCTATTAATCTTGCACCTTGTTCTGGTGACAATCTTGTTTCTGCTGGACCTGTAAAAGAACGTGCAGCAATATCTCTTCTTCTTTGCTCTAATGCTTTATCAAGTTGTTCTTGACCAGACGTAGCAGCAGTAGGGGGAAAGCGAGGAAGCATACCAGATTCGGGCTGAATACCACTTCTAAAAGTAGATGCTCTTCTTGCATCTGTCTCTGTTACTTTTGGAGTAGGAGCAGGAGTTGGTCTTGGAATAGCAGTAGGTATTATTACAGTTGGTTTTGTAATAGCAGGAGTAGTCATTCCAGAATATTTTCTTATTCCATCTTCTGACATTTTATCATAGATGCTTGTTAGGTCTGCATCGGGAGCAAGACCTAATCTATCTCTTAATGCTGTTTCTTGTGCTGGGGTAATGTCCGCTGGTTTAGCCATTCTTTATTCCTTATGCGTTTATCTTACCGCTGGTCGAATCTAATGCTGCCAATGAAGAAAGTATTTCAACTGCTTTCTTTTGTTTCTCTGGTGTTCCAGCATACTCTCTTATTATAGTTTGTGTCAACTCACCAAGAGGTTTTGCCTTTTGTCCCTTGATTTTATTCTCATCATAGAGAGCAGCAATATACTTACCCATCGCATCTTTGTTTACAAGCTTACCAGCAGCAACAGGATTTTCTGTTGCAAGTTTAGTTCCCGAAAGGATTGCTAATGTCTTTGCTGTTACATCTTTCTTTTCTAATGAAGCACCTTCTTTTGGTTTTCCTGCTTCTTCGGCAATATCCATAAACTCTTTACGAGATTTCATTGAATCAAGTTGTTGTTGAAGTTTTCTTTTCTTTTCTTCTTTTAGTGCTTCATCCATTGGAGAAGGTGCAGAACCAGCTTTCTCTGCTTCATCAAAAAACTCTCTACGAGATTTAAATGAATCAAGTTGGTCTTGAAGTTCTTGTCTCTTTCTTAAACTTTCTTGTCTTGCTCTATCACCAGCACCCATATCTCCACCAAGAACTTCACTTCCCATAATGTCTCCAACAGGAGTTTCTGGTATACCAAGTGCTGCTCTATCTAACTTATTAAGTTGAGGTCTTGGTGCTGGAAACTCTGATGCTGACATAGGACGGAATACTTCGCCACCAACTTCTCTTGGATAAGGTGGACGCATACTTTCTGGGAAGTTCTCGTATTGATTTAATCCACCTCTGGTAATACCAGCAATAGCTTCTGCTCTATCTGGCCCAGACATTTGTGGAGTGATTAGTTCGCCTGTTCTTCTATCTAACTCTGGTCTAAATCCACGAAGAAGAACATCGCCTATTGAACGACGAGCTTCTGGTGTAGGAGTTGGACCTATTACACCTTCTGGTTTCTCTCCAAGTTCGGGAGTAGTAAAACTTCCATAAGGACTACCAACACGAAGAGGAGGAAGTTCTGCTGCTGTTCCTGTTGGTGTAACTCTGTTTCTAAAAAACTCTTCCATATCAACGCCGGGTTCGGTAGTTGATGGAGGTTGTAATCCACCAACATCCATTCCTTCTGGAAGTCCCGTTCTATACATATTCTTGATTGCTTCAATCTCTTCTCTTTTTTCACCAATGATTTCTCTATTGTATGCAGTTATTCTATCCTTAACTACTTGTAGGTCTTGTGGTTTAACTCCTTGTGTAGCAGCCCAAGCTTCTTTGGCAACTTGATAAGCGGCAGCATCGGCAGCAGCATTACCTGTGTTTGGTTTTACAACACCAACAGAATCCCATCCTCTTTCGTCGGAAGGAGCAGCTACATTTGCAGCAGCAGAAGTAGCACCAGCAACGGCTGTCTTGGTTGAAGTAGCAGCAGCATACTGTGGGTCACGGGCAGCTAATCCAGAGAATAGAACAGTCCTTGCTCTCTTCTTACCTTCTTCAACAGCAGCATTAAAAATGTCAGTAGTAAATGCTTGTCCAGCATCAAAGGCCGCTTTCTTTGCTAATCTTACTTCTTCTTCAATATAGTTGCCAAAGAAAGTTTTAACCTTATCTAATGCATTTGTAAGTTCATAAGGCATAAGACCTTTGTATTTACCAATAGTTTCTCCACCCATTCGTAGGGTAGTTCCTGTTGGTGCCTCACCAAACTTCTGCATATATTCATCGCGTGTAGCTGTGATTACATCAATAGGTTCAAGAACTGGTTTTGGTGGAGCTTGACCTGCTGTTGCTAATATCTGTGCTTTAACTTCTGCTTCGGCATCTTCTAATGGTGCAAGGTCAACTGCTTCTGATTTAAGAGGTTCCATTGGAGGAAGGTCGTAATCTTTATAGTATGAGCCAGTAGAACCGCTTTGTCTATCTTTTTTAGTGTAATCATATCCAGTTACTCCCGGTCTACCAGAGCCAGTTCCCATTGTTGCTCTATCTAATACTGCTTTCTCTCCATACTTTACATCTTTATCTATTGCTTTATCCGCAAGAGCAGAATCAAGCGCAATCTTTGCATCTGCTTCTGAAACATTCATTGTCTGTGCAAGTTTAGAAACCATATAACGATGTGCAGCATATAGAGTTACGCCAGCACCATATTCTGTATTATCTATCTGATTAGATAGTTGTCTTGCCTTTAATGCTTTAAGTTGAGCGGCAGCAGTTTTCTCATCAGTAGCCCCCGCAGTAGCAGCACTAACGGCTTGTTTAGCAGTTAAGCCACCATCAGTACCTACTTCATCTAACGCTTCATCTAATGCGTCACGACCACCAGCGGCTCTTACAGTAGAGCCAGTTCCAGTTCCATAGGTTTTAGACCAACCATAAGAATAAGAAGTAGAAGCAACATAAGCATCATCGCGTGCTTGTTTGCTCTTTCCCTTATATTCTTCCATATATCTTTTATTTTTTTCTTTCCACTCTGAATCTTCTCTCTTGATTTGAGCGGTGGCTTTCTTTATAGAAATATCTGCTAAACGTTTTTCTAAATCGCCTTTACGTTTTTCAAGAGCAGCAAGTTCTTTCTGATACATATCTGATGCTTCTTGAAACTTTAACTTTCTTTCTGCTATTTTCTGTGCAACAACGGCAGCAGAAATATCCCATCTCTGCCAGCCCATATCTGTATAGTAAGAACTATATTGTGAAGCTCTTGTTTCGCTGTTTGCTTCTAACATTTTTTTAAGTTCTGCTTCTGCTGTTTTAGCCATTTTATTGTGCTCCTACTA
>Ga0209353_10002046_pt1 | contig 11199 bp, 8 predicted proteins | sample LauGreSpBDMM15SD_2_FD_187561 | JGI IMG/M metagenome (GOLD analysis project Ga0209353, IMG submission 187561) | Freshwater lake microbial communities from Lake Michigan, USA - Sp13.BD.MM15.SD (SPAdes) (version 2) | ecosystem: Environmental > Aquatic > Freshwater > Lake | place: Lake Michigan, USA...
TTTACCAAATACTTTCCCGCGAAAATATTGAAACTTTTAATGAAGTATTTGCAGGGCGTCCAAAGGGTAAGAAGAAAGTTGTTGTTACTTGTCCTCACTGCTTTACAACTATCGGTCGTGACTACGCCCAGAGTGGTTTTGAACTTGAGATGATCCACCACACTCAACTACTTAACACGCTAATTAAAGAGAAGCGTTTAAAGCCAAGTCCACATAAGAGCGAACAGAAACTGACTTATCACGATCCTTGTTACTTGGGTCGTCACAATCAGATCTATGCGCCACCACGCGAACTGCTTGAAGCATCAGGTTGCGACATCACTGAGATGCCACGTAATCAAGAGCGTTCATTCTGTTGCGGTGGTGGCGGTGGACGTATGTGGATGGAAGAGAAGATTGGAACGCGTATTAATTCAAGTCGCGTTGATGAAGCAATCTCAACCGGTGTTGATGAAGTTGCTGTTGCATGTCCGTTCTGTCGCGTGATGGTTGGCGATGGAATGGTTGCGCGGCAAAGCGATGTAGAAGTTTTAGATGTGGCTCAGATCCTTCTGCGTAGCGTGAAAGCTGCAGAGTAGTTATCCACAGGGTTTGTGCACAGTGTGTATGAATTACACGCGTGTAATTCGAAGTAATACCGCGGTAGTTAGGTAGCCCCCTACAAGGCCTCCGAGGTGGGCGCGCCAGTCGACGCCACCCAGGATGAAGCCGAATACGAAGTTAAGTCCGACGATTACATAGATATCGCGTACGCCGTCGTTGATGCGCTTGCGAAGTGCGATGAAGGCGCCGAATAAACCGAAGATTGCGCCAGATGCGCCAACGGAAACGTGGAGATCGTTTGTTAGATAGATCGAAGCGAGGGAACCGGTTAAAAGCGAAGTAAAGAAAATTACAAGAAAGCGCGCCTTACCAAGTGCTGCTTCGATGGGGTTTCCTAAAACAAGAAGTGAGAACATGTTAAAAAATAGATGTGTAAGTCCGCCGTGAACAAGTGCCACAGTGAAGAGTCGCCAGATTTCGCCTGAATCTACAAATGGGCGAAAGAGCGCTGTGTAATCGTAAAAAGCTGGATAGACCAGATTAACTAAGTAAGCAGCTGAAATCACCGTAATTAATGAGAGCGTTGCAGAACGCTTCATTTGATACATAGTTAAAAGTTAAGCGATTGTGACGCTATTGATGACAACTGGCGTAAGAGGAACATCTTGTTCATTTGTTGGAGTTGAACCGATATTGTCTACAACAGCCTGTGAAGCAGCATCCTTAACTGCTCCGAAGATGGTGTGCTTACGGTTTAACCAATGAGGGTGTATCCCATTAGTTGGTACAACAGTAATAAAGAATTGTGAACCGTTTGTTCCTGGACCTGAGTTTGCCATTGCGAGAAGGTATGGCGCATCGAATTGAAGTTCGCCGTGGAATTCGTCAGCAAATCGATATCCTGGTCCACCGAATCCGTTTCCGAGTGGATCTCCACCTTGAATCATGAATCCTGAGATTACGCGGTGAAAAATTGTTCCGTCATACAACTTCTCGGTTGTCTTTTTGCCAGTGCGTGAATCAGTCCACTCTTTTGCACCGGTTGCGAGTTCAACAAAGTTTGCAACTGTCTTTGGTGCATGGTTTGGGTATAGCTCGATAACGATGTCGCCGAGTGATGTGTGAAGTGTTGCTTGTGATGACATGTTGGTAGCCAATCGTTTAAGTGGAGATCGAATAGTACCCGAAGTTTTTGGGCTAACTGCTGACTTTGATTTTGTCACCTAACTTGTTGGAAGAGACAACTTGAATTGTGATCCCTTTATAAGAAACTTTTTCGCCAGGTTTCAATGAGCCAAGGATTTGAGTGTCTTTTGTTGTTTTCTTGCTAGTGATAATTGTGATTATTCCTTGGTCATCACCTTTTGTAACATCAACTAGGTAGACCAGGACTCCTGTTTCGCTCGGCTTTAATTTATCAAAGGTGGATTGACGTCGGACTTCCACAGCTAGCGCTTGGGTTGCGCTCAAAGGTGTGATGAGTAACTTCTTACCCGTCTCTTTTGAATTAAGCGGTTTGAGTGTTTGTTCGAAACTTCCTTTACTCTCTTTTGAAAGGCAGACAATATCCTCGTCTGCCAACCAATTAAGGATGAAGCGGTGCCACCCTATGAATTCAGGCACCGATGTTCCACCGTTACCCATTAAGTCCCAAATCGGTCCCGGTTTACCTTCTATATATTTAAAAGGGTGTGTGATTCCAAGTACGTGGCCGAATTCGTGCGCATAAAAACTCCAACCAAAACCAGGTTTAGAAAAATTAGAAAGTTTACTTCCTCCAATTACTATAGCACTAGGGAAATTTCTATCCTTACTTTTAAATGCATTTCCTCCACCTGTATAGGCTCCACTTGTCTTTATATTCTTTGTGTCCGCTGGTGGCACGACGGTTACTAAGTCGAAATTATTAAAATCTATCTCGCTATCCGCAGCGTTTAAAGCATCCTGCACCAAGCCTGGTGCATCTCCCTGTCCGTCTGTAAACATTTTGTATGATGCCGAGTTTTTATTTATTCTAAAAACTTTACTACTAACAGTTAGTTCAAGTGTTATTTTTCCGTAACTTTGGTCTTCTAAGAATTTTTTTGCTGTTGCAAAATAGTTATCTGCGAATTTCTTTGTGTTAGATGTTGATGGATTATCGGGGAAATCTACAAAGAGAAAAAGGTTTCGGACTTTACCGGTTGAAGGAATGAGCTCTGGAAAACGAGGCATACCCGCACTTAAAGGCTCTTGCGCTATTTTCGCTAATTTACATTGGTCAATCGTTGCGGCTTCAGTAGCCGCTATTGCTTGGTTGGGGATTAAAAAATTTTGGGATAGTAAGAGAAATACAAGTGTTTTTGCTGCTTTATGCATCTCGAAAGTTTAGTTAAGAATTGTGGAGACCAGGGGAATCGAACCCCTAACCCCCGCCTTGCAAAGGCGGTGCTCTACCAATTGAGCTAGGTCCCCGTGTTAGAACGGGTGGGCCCAGGTGGACTTGAACCACCGACCTCTTCCTTATCAGGGAAGCGCTCTAACCAGGCTGAGCTATGGGCCCGCAAGAAAGATCTCTCTTTATTGCAGAAGCGCTAGGTTACTTGAACTTCTTCAAGAGACCAAAACGCGCCTTAGCGCAGGTGGGCAAGACTAGCGTTATTTGCCCGAAATCTCATCTTCCTGGTTCTGTGTAACAGAGACCAGTGCAACGCCTTCATCGAGGTTTACCAAGCGAACACCCATTGAGTCGCGGCCGGTTTGGCGGACTTCAGCAGCTGGTGTGCGCATAACGGTTCCTGCAGATGTGATCGCCAAGATTTCATCGGTATCAGCGAGTACTAGCGCGCTAACAAGTGAACCGCGGGAATTTTCGTCGATCTTCGCAGCCTTAATACCGATACCACCGCGGCCTTGTAAACGATATTCATCGAGTGGAGTTTTCTTTCCGTAACCACCATCGGTTGCGGTAAATACAAATGCTGTCGCTGTTTGTGAATCAATGCGCGCCATTGTTAGAAGTTCATCATCGGTGCGGAACTTCATTCCGATAACACCGCTGGTTGAGCGACCCATTGGACGAAGTGATTCGTCATCTGCGGCAAAACGAAGTGACATCGCTTTCTTGGAAACAAGTAGGAGTTCATCTCCTTTGTTAACGAGCGCTGCAGATACAACTTCATCACCAGGTTTTAGTGAGATTGCAATTAGTCCACCCGTGCGTGGTGAGTCGTATTCAGTCAGTGGAGTCTTTTTAACTAAACCAGTTTTAGTTGCAAGAACTAGATAAGGGGAAGCGGTGTAATCTTTAAATGATAAGACTTGTGCAATTAGCTCATCCGGTTTAAAGGCCATCAAGTTTGCAACATGTTGTCCGCGTGCATCGCGGCCTGCATCTGGAAGTTCGTGCACCTTGGCGCGGTAAACGCGACCTTGGTTGGTAAAGAACAATAACCAGTCGTGTGTGCTGGCAACAAAGAAGTGGTCGACAACGTCATCTTGTTTTAGCGCTGCACCTTTTACGCCGCGGCCACCGCGACGTTGTGATTTATAAAGATCTGCGTTGGTACGTTTGGCATAGCCACCACGAGTAATTGTGACGACCGCATCTTGATCTGGAATTAAATCTTCAGCCGAGAAATCACCTTCGCTAGCAACAATTTGGGTGCGGCGTTCGTCGCCATATTTTGCAGTGAGTTCAGTGAGCTCTGAAATGATTATCTGGCGCTGTTTTGCTTCACTGGCCAAGATCTCGTTTAGTTCGACGATATCTGACATAAGTCCGTTGTATTCGTCGTTAATCTTCTGGCGCTCCAACGCTGCAATGCGACGCAGTTGCATATCGAGAATTGCATTTGCTTGCACTTCATCGACATCAAGTAGCTTCATCAAACCGGTGCGCGCTTCTTCAGGGGTTGTAGATGCGCGGATTAAAGCGATAACCGCATCAAGAGCATCGAGCGCCTTGAGGTAGCCTTGTAAAATATGTGCGCGTTTTTCTTTTTCGGCCAGACGATATTTGGTTCGGCGAATGATTACTTCAACTTGGTGTTCGATGTAGAACTTGATGAATTCATCTAGACGCAGTGTGCGTGGCACGCCGTCGACAAGTGCCAACATATTTGCGCCGAAGGTATCTTGTAATTGAGTCTGCTTGTAAAGGTTATTTAAAATAACTTTAGGAATTGCAGAAGATTGAAGAACAATTACTAGACGCTGGCCAAGACGCTCGTTGCCTTCATCGCGTACATCGGCGATACCTTTGATTTTGCCATCTTTAACAAGCTCGGCGATCTTAAGGGCTAAGTTATCTGGGTTAACTTGGTAAGGAAGTTCGGAAACTACAAGACAGGTGCGTTTATTGATTTCTTCAACCTGCACAACTGCGCGCATTGTGATTGAGCCACGGCCGGTGCGGTAAGCCTCTTCAATGCCAGTGCGTCCAACAATTAAAGCTTTAGTTGGGAAGTCTGGGCCTTTAACAATCTTTAGAAGTTCAGTTAATAACTCTTCAGGTTTGATATCTGGATTTTTAAGAGCGTAGATAACACCTTCGGTAATTTCACGCAGGTTGTGTGGCGGAATATTTGTAGCCATACCAACTGCGATACCAGCAGAACCATTTACAAGCAGGTTTGGAAAACGACTTGGTAGAACATCTGGCTCTTGTGAGCGGCCGTCGTAGTTTGGTGAGAAGTTAACGGTGTCTTCATCGATATCGCGCATCATCTCCATCGCGATTGGCGATAGACGGGCTTCGGTATAACGCATCGCTGCAGCTGGATCGTTGCCGGGAGAACCGAAGTTTCCATTGCCATCTACTAGTGGATAGCGCAGAGACCAGTGCTGGGCTAAGCGAACAACGGTGTCATAGATCGCGGTGTCACCATGTGGGTGGTAATTACCCATGACATCACCGACGATACGTGAAGATTTGTAGTAACCCTTATCTGGACGATAACCAGCGTCGTACATCGCATATAGAACGCGGCGGTGAACTGGCTTTAAACCATCGCGCACATCTGGCAACGCGCGACCAACAATGACCGACATCGCATAGTCGAGATATGAACGCGCCATTTCGACTTGGAGATCAACGGTTTCGATGCGATCGAAATCATCGCCAGGGTTAACCATGCCAGTGCGATCGACTGGAACTACATCTTTAGGTTTTTTATCGTCAGCCATTTAGATATCCAAAAATCTAACATCTTTCGCGTTACGTTGAATAAATGCGCGGCGCTGTTCAACATCTTCACCCATAAGTACGGAGAAGAGATCATCGGCTGCGGATGCATCTTCAAGAGTTACTTGAATTAGCACGCGGTGCTCAGGATCCATTGTTGTATCCCAAAGTTCCTTCGCTGGCATTTCGCCAAGACCTTTAAAGCGTTGGATGCCATCATCTTTTGGTAAACGCTTGCCGGCATCGAGACCAATCTTGATCATGCCATCGCGTTCGCGATCAGAGAAGGCGTATTCAATAGGATCTTTACCGCCCCATTTAATTTTATAAAGTGGTGGTTGCGCCAAATACACAAAGCCTTTTTCAATAAGCGGACGCATAAAGCGGAATAACAAAGTTAAAAGCAGTGTGCGGATGTGTTGTCCGTCGACATCAGCATCGGCCATCAAAATAATCTTGTGGTAACGAAGTTTTTCGATATCGAAATCTTCGTGAACGCCAGTGCCGAGTGCGGTAATTAAAGCCTGCACTTCGTTGTTTTGTAGTACGCGGTCGATGCGTGCTTTCTCAACGTTAAGAATTTTTCCGCGGATTGGTAGAACTGCTTGGTTACGTGAGTCGCGTCCACCTTTTGTGGAACCACCCGCTGAGTCACCTTCGACGATGTAGAGCTCACACTTTGATGGATCGGTCCATTGGCAATCGGCGAGCTTGCCGGGCATGCCGCGGCCTTCAAGTAAACCTTTGCGGTTACGCGATAGGTCGCGAGCTTTGCGCGCTGCAACACGAGCTGCAGCGGCATCGATGCTCTTGCGAACAATGTCTTTACCTTCTTGTGGGTTCTGTTCAAACCATTGAGTTAAGAATTCGTTGACAGCCTTCTGGGTAAATGATTTTGCTTCAGTGTTGCCGAGTTTTGTCTTTGTCTGGCCTTCAAATTGTGGTTCGCCAAGTTTGATAGAAACGATCGCAGTTAAACCTTCACGGACATCATCACCAGTTAGGCGATCTTCTTTCTTGCGGATGAATCCGGCTTCTTCGCCAAATTTATTTACAACTGATGTAAGTGCGGTGCGGAAGCCTTCTTCGTGAGTTCCGCCTTCATGGGTGTGAATAGTGTTTGCGAAGGTGTAGACAGATTCAGAGAACCCAGCGTTCCATTGCATAGCGATCTCAAGTGAAAGTTTGGCTTTTTTATCTTCGGCGTTAAAGAAGATGATTGATTTATGGGTTTCACCGCGCGTTGAATTGAGGTGTTTTACGAAATCTGCGATGCCGCCGTCGTATTTGTAATTTACGTATAAAGGCTCGCCTTTATCGTCAACGTGGCCAGGGCGCATATCAGTAAGGGTTAAACGTAAGCCCTTATTTAGGAAAGCCATCTCGCGGAAACGGGTAGATAGAATTTCAAAAGAGAAATCTGTAGTTTCAAAAATTTCGGTAGATGGCCAGAATTGAACTGTTGTACCGGTTTTGGTTGATGCTTCGCCTTTTTTAACTGGCGCGGTTGGAACACCAAGTTTGTAACTTTGTGACCAGAAGAAACCATCGCGCTGTACATCAACTGAGAGATCGGTTGAAAGCGCGTTAACAACAGAAATACCTACTCCGTGCAGACCACCAGAGACTGAGTAACCGCCATCGCCGAATTTTCCGCCGGCGTGTAAAACTGTAAGAACAACTTCGAGCGCTGGCTTCTTTTCAACTGGGTGGATATCAACTGGGATACCGCGACCGTTATCGATACATTGCAGTGAGCCATCAGGCATCAAAGTCACATTGATTTCATCGCAATATCCTGCGAGCGCTTCATCTACAGAGTTGTCGACGACTTCATAGACCAGGTGGTGGAGGCCGCGTTCGCCAGTTGAGCCGATATACATGCCGGGGCGTTTACGGACAGCGTCGAGGCCCTCAAGGACGGTGATCGAGCTGGCGTCGTAACCGCCGGACTTCTCGGACACTAAAGGCTCCTCACAAAATCAGGTTCTGGTCTTAAAAGGCACCTAGAAGGGGAATTCCTTAACTAAGCGCTCTTATCCTATCGGTAAAAAGAAAAGGCGCTAGCCACAATAAGCCTTAGGTGTGGGTAATGCGCCGTTTTCCGCGCAGTGGTGAGGGTTCCTAGTGGGTGGAGGTTTTTTCTAGCCGTAGGTGTCGCGCGGGCCGCGTTCGTTTTTGATGGTCCGAAGGCCGCGCTTCCAAGAGGGCGCTTGAGGCCCGATGAAGTTTAAAGATTCCACGCCGGCATCAGGAGCGCTTTTTTGAACCGAGTGCAGAAGATCTAAACCAACTGCAGTTAATTGTGTTGCCCATGCAGTTGATGAACATTGCACAAGTAGTGCGCCTTCAAGAAGTGAGAGCGGTGTTGTGTGAGATGCGATCTCATCGCCAACAATTGATTTCCAATTTGAGAAGAGCGTTCCTTCGGCGATTCCTAAATGCCAATCGCGCTGCGTTATTAAATCTTCAATTACTTCATTGATAAGAGTTGGGTCGCCGGGTTTTGAGGTGCGCTCTTCAACAACTTTTGTTTTCTTTATAAATCCGGTTTTGTAGCTACGAAATAAATCCAGGGCAAGGTCGCGTTTAGACATCGGTCGCCCTTTCTTTACTTACTGCACCTGGAGATACGTAGTACTTACTTGATAATAACTCTGGGGGCAGATCACTTTCAACTGCGGCGGTAATAATTGTTTGCTCAGCCATCTTTGTAACCGAAGTTAGCTGTGCGCGGCGAGCGGTATCTAATTCGGCGAAGATATCGTCGAGGATTAAAATTGGTTCTGCGCCCTCGGATTTCAGTAAGTTAAAAGATCCGATACGAAGTGAGATAGCCATTGACCAGGATTCACCGTGGCTGGCATAACCTTTTGCGGGAAAGTCACCGAGTTGTAGGTGCAGGTCATCGCGATGTGGACCAATTAGCGACGCCCCGCGTTCGGTTTCTTGACGGGCTACTTCGAGTTGGCGCGCGGTTAAGGTTTGGGTGTTTTCATCGGTATTTGTGGTTAAGCCGTCAGTTGCTGATTTATAAGCAATTGACGCAGGTTTTACTTCATTTAAATTGGCGTAGTTTGCGGTTACATACGGGTTTAACTCTTCAACCAAGGCAATTCTTTCAGCGCTTAACTGTGCGCCTAAATTAATTAACTGTTCTGTCCATGGCGCTAGGGCGTTTTCGGGTGCGCGAGTTTTTAACAGCGTGTTGCGTTGTTTAACAACGCGGTCGTAATCAGAGATAACTCCAGCAAGTCTTGGGGCTCGCGTGATTAAAAGTTTGTCTAGAAAATCGCGGCGGTGGGTTGGCTCACCACGCACTAGATCTAAATCTTCGGGTGAGAAGTAAATAACTTGCAGGGCGCCCAGAATCTCACGTTGTGACTTGGTTGGGTTTTGATTTAACCGCGCGCGGTTGGCTTTACTGGCATTTATTTCTAGGTCTACTTGCAGGGTGCGATCATCACGTTCGATCTCGGCGCGGATGATCGCTTGATCGGTTCCAAGATGTAGAAGTGGAAGATTTTGCGATACACGGTGTGAAGAAAGATATGCGAGATAGATCAAACTTTCGGCGATATTTGTTTTGCCGGAGCCGTTATTGCCGATGAAGGTGGTTGGTCCAGGATCTAGCTCTAGCTCGAGTGATTTATATGAGCGGAAATTAGTCAGCGCTAATTTTTTAACGCGCACTTAAGTGGCCTTAAGAGGCGTAGCGCATCGGCATCAAAAGGTAGCGATAGTTTTCGATTACCTTGCCATCGCGCTCTGATTTGCCCATGAGTATCGCTGGTTTATTTGAACCAGTGAATGAAATTTGTACAAATGAAGTTCCAACCGCTTGCAGTCCGTCAGCTAAGAAAACTGGGTTGAAGGCGATTGAGATCGCTTCGCCATTTAATAGAATTTCAATTGCTTCGGTTGCTTGCGCTTCTTCACCGGCGCCAGCTTCGAGGGAAACAGAGTTGTTTGCAAACTCGAGGCGGAGTGGAACCGTTTTGTCGGTAACGAGTGCAACACGGCGAACCGAATCCAAGAAAGGTGCAACTTCAACTATTGCGGTGGTTGTTATCTCTTGTGGCAACAAGTGGCGGTATGGAGGAAAAGTTCCGTCCAACATGCGCGATGTCATCGACTTACCTTCTCCAGAAAATCCTGCGAGGCGATCATTGCTAGTTGCAGGTGCGAAAGATAGCGAAACGTTCTTTGAACCAGTTAGAGATTTAGCAGCATCGGCAATTGTGCGCCCGCGCAACAAAGATGTTGTTGAAACACCTGGTGACGTTGGCTGCCAGTTAAATTCGCGAACTGCTAAACGGTAGCGGTCGGTTGCAGCTAGCGTGACAGTCTCTTCATTGATTTCAATATGTACACCGGTAAGTGTTGGTAGTGAATCATCGCGCCCTGCTGCAATTGCAACTTGTGCAACTGCGGTTGCGAAAACATCGCTTGCAACAACTCCGGTTGTTTCTGGGAGTTCGGGCAAATTTGGATATTCAGAGATTGAAAGAGTTGGCAGCGTGAACTTTGCTGAACCTGAAGTAACAAGAACGCGAGAACCATCTAAAGTAATTGTGATTGGTTTATTTGGAAGGGAGCGCGAAATTTCCGCGAGTAACTTTCCGGGAACTAATACCTTTCCAGGTTGTGCGATATCTGCTTTAAAGAAAGATTTACTTGAGGTTTCTAAATCGGAACCTGAGAGGATTACCTCATCGCCGGTGGCATCGATAACGATTCCGAGAAGCTCGGTTTTAATTGGGCGGGTTGAAAGGCTCCGGGATACCCAGTTGACGCCATCTGTGAGCGCGCCTTGATCTACAGTGAATTTCACGCCGTAACCCTCTTTTTCTTTAGTTGAAAGTCTTGCACAGCAGGTAGGTTTTTAGTTAGTTGGGTTTTTAAAGATTTAAAAGCTGTGGGGTTCGCTTGGGGGCGGGTTTCTTGTATATATAGGTAGTAGTAGTAACCACCGTGGATATCTGTGGATAAATAAGGAAAGTCCTGCTCAGAGGCGTTTTTACTTGTTGGAAAGTTGTGGACAAACCCAGCGTTTCTGTGTGTATTAACAGCTTCTCTCACCACAACTACCCCTTTCTTAAAAACGAAACTTTTTAAACTTAGTTTTAACCACAGATTTCCCGTTGAAATCCACAGTTATCCACAATTTCTCCACAGTTGGGGGTAAGCACCCCAAAAGGTGAAAAATCGGACAAAGCACCTAACCCCTATTTTGAGATTTAATCCTGTTAGTTAACTCGGTGACCTGGTTATAAATAGACCGGCGTTCAGCCATCAACTGGCGGATCTTTCGGTCGGCGTGCATAACAGTTGTGTGGTCGCGACCGCCAAAAGTCTGGCCGATCTTCGGTAACGAAAGCTCAGTTAACTCGCGGCACAAGTACATCGCGATCTGGCGCGCATTTACCAAAACCCGAGAACGTGAGGTCCCGCAAAGATCGTCGATCGTCAAACTGAAGTAAGCGGCGGTT
>Ga0209353_10002049_pt1 | contig 11168 bp, 6 predicted proteins | sample LauGreSpBDMM15SD_2_FD_187561 | JGI IMG/M metagenome (GOLD analysis project Ga0209353, IMG submission 187561) | Freshwater lake microbial communities from Lake Michigan, USA - Sp13.BD.MM15.SD (SPAdes) (version 2) | ecosystem: Environmental > Aquatic > Freshwater > Lake | place: Lake Michigan, USA...
GGGGGGGGGGGCTGGTTTGCGCTGCTGGGGCGCTGGTTTGCGCAGCTGTTCCCCTCAGAAGCACGGCAGCGTACAGGTCACAATACGTGTCTGGCAGGGCCGGTGAGGCAGTGCGTGTGTGCGTGCGCGCTTGAACTGCCTGAGTCCACTCAGGCACAGGCAACCTTTTCTTCCCTCTAGCCATGTCTCTGAGGCTGAGATGTTTCTGAGGCTGATCGCACTTATATATTGCATAATTTATTAATAGTTCATAATTAATGGTTCAGCAACGACGGGAATCGAACCCGTCTTTTTCAAGCATTTCTGCTGAAAAGTTCCAACGTTGCCAATACTTACCTGTGTGATGGTTCCCCCATGTCCGAGCGAGCTCCAAATAGCAACACCTGCTCATCAGTATTAGCAGGCAACAGATTCATACACACAGACCGAGCGTCAGTAAAGAGGTTAGTCAACAGTTCAAGTCAATAGTGTTAGTGAACAGTGTTAGTAAATAGTGTTAGTCAACAGTGTTAGTGAACAGTGTTAGTAAATAGTGTTAGTCAACAGTGTTAGTGAACAGTGTTAGTAAATAGTGTTAGTCAACAGTGTTAGTGAACAGTGTTAGTAAATAGTGTTAGTCAACAGTTTTAGTAAATAAAATAAGTAAATAGGGTGAGCAAAGAGCCTAAACAAACCAGAGCACATGAGTTATACTATGTTAAACACTATATTAATATACATTGAAAGCAAATCAAAGATCTTTGACACTCACTAACCTAAGTAAACCCAAAGATCTAACTAAAACAAACAACTCAAACAAACACAAAGACTAAGTAAAACAAACACAAAGACTAAGTAAAACAAACACAAAGACTAAGTAAAACAAACACAAAGACTAAGTAAAACAAACACAAAGACATAAGTAAAACAAATACAAAGATCTAAATAGCAAAGCCGTAAAAATGGCGAATCCTTGAGCTCCTGTTTGTGTAAGTGTTTAGACGTCTTCCTTCAAGTACGTAATAATTTCTTTCTTTTATACTCGCATTACCCTATTTAAGGAATATCAATTATGACTACAGCAATTGACTTTGAACCATTTCGTACAAAAAATCCTATGTCTACATCTTCGAATCAAATTTCGTGTCAATTTCAAACAGGTAACACAGAAATGCTTACGGAACATGAATTACAAAACATTCAAGAACACAGGACAGAAATAGTATATAATTTACGGGCAGAGAAAGCACTATTAGCTACGTTAGATTCGAGACCCTTCCCCGAAAATTTACATCGATGGAGTGCAGGACCAATGCTAGAGTTCTTTAGTTCAGTGCTGTCTGCTGGATGTCTTGTTGTACTCTTGTTCCAATGGTCCAAAGGATCAGCAAATGTCAGACTAACTCAAGAGGTGCTACTGTACACAGATGAAATATCACTGACGCTTGCAATGCACCACCTACGATCTGAGTACAATGCGTGGTGCAACACGCACTACAGAATGGATTTGGAAGTTCCAACGTGGGATCCGAAAAACGTAGAGAGAAGCAGCTGGGATCTGACCTTCGAGAACCCCAAGAAAAATATTGCTGCCGGTACATTGCAAGGAATAAGCACGAGCATAGACATACATTACACAACCATTGATATTTTTTACATTGCGTTACCTATTTTTGTCTTATCGTTTCTTTTTCAGTTTGGGCGTTTTAGAAATTACTGTACAAAACAGAACCTTGACGGTTGGTACAAGCCGTGGCTCGGACCTGAGTTTAGCCGCTGGGTGGAATATCTCTGTACATCACCTCTACAGATTTTTCTCGTCTCTGTTGCGTTTGGTACGACAAATATAAGTACTCTGCTAGGTCAGTGTGGAATGCAAGCAGCCCTTGTTCTCTTTGGGTATGACATTGAGCAGCAGATCAAAAAGATCTACAATCGAAATCATGTTGAAGCGCGAGCACACGAATACTACACCAAAGTAGGAGATAATTTCAAAGAAAACAGATACCAATTTCCAAAAAAAAAGCGTTTCCATCATATTCTTTGGAACAGATCTGACTTGCGAATATGGGTGTACTTGGGGGTCAGCTGGCTCCTACACGGATTGATCTGGTCTGGCATTCTCGGACGTTTTCACCAGCAAGAAAGTCAAGGTCGACTTTGCGAAAAAAACGAAGAATTTCGAATGCCATCAGCAGTAACATTCCTTGTGTGGTCACAGTTTGTTTTATTTACGTCTTTTGGAGTTGTGAGTACTGTGCAGGTTTTAAGTGCTACGCCTTTACCACCGAATGTTCAAAAGGAGTTCACTACTGGCAAAGAAGAGCAAAAACGAGCTTGGAACAAGGTTTCTTTCAGGTATGCTATTCTGAGCGTCACGGCAAAAACATTGTTGGAAGTGGGTTTCGTGTGGGTGGTGTCTATGTACAAAACGTTTCCAACTGCTTCAGAAGCAATTATCCAGCGCGGATTTCTGAACGTACCTCCTTTCAACCAAAGTTGCTTTGCTGTGCTTGCATCTTAGCTTCGAAAGAAGTTGATGAGGAGGTGTTTATTAGCTTCGAGAGAAGTATTATCTTTGAGTGTAATAAACTTTACGTGTATATTAGATTCCATATAACATGTATCAGAATATGTTTATATTAGAAATGCCAGTCATGAGACTGACGTTCACACTGTTTTGTGTCCTTTACGCTAGTTTGTTCTTACCCGCCACGGGCCAGACCACGGGCTTCAACGAAACGACGGGCTTCAACGAAACGACGGGCTTCAACGAAACGACGGGCTTCAACGAAACCACGCGCTTCAACGAAACCACGGGCTTCAACCAAACGACGGGCTTCAACGAAACGACGGGCTTCAACGAAACGACAGGCTTCAACCAAACCAACCCTGGTCAGGCAAGCAACCAGTCAAACAACAGTTCAGTTATATGCGACGACGGTTTCTACCTCGAGCATGGCCAGTGTGTCGTGTGCCCTTTACATTACGTTTGCAGCAATCAAACAATAAGATCAGTAGCTGCTTTCGACTCAGGGTTACGTACTCTAAACACTGGTACTGTGCTGCTACAAGATGCTGTTTGTGCTCCTGGTATGTTTCGCACATCACTCTTGGACTTGTGCAAGCCGTGTCCTCGTAACTTTTATTGTCCTTCTGAGCATGAAACAGGTCTTCCTAACGTTGTGAAATGTGGCGACAATCAAGTGACTGACACAACTGGAGCTTTTTCAATTACGGAATGTGAATGTAAAGCTGGTTTCAAAATTTCAAATTATGATGAGGCAGGATTATATTGTCTGGAATGCGACTACGGAGAAAGGTGTCAAGACGGCAGTGTTGTTGAGAATCTCTGTCACATTCAAAACAAAGTACCCAATGCTAACCACGACGAGTGTGTGTGTAGGGAAGGATTTTTTATGCTAAACTTTGAGTGTATTGAATGTGCTCCCGGATTTGTAAAAAACTCTCATGGCAACTTTGGGTGCGATGCATGTCCCGCTGGAACGTATTCAACAAACACCACAACGTGTGTGACATGTGCTCAACGCTCAACAGCACCATCAAGATCATCTGCTTGTACATGCGAAGCTCCATACATATGGCAAGAAAACAATTGCCAGCTCTGTGAAAATAATCACTTTTTTCTTGCATCTGCGTGCTACTTGTGTCCTGTACTTGCCACAAGTATGTCAAGCACAAGTATGCAAATTGGCCTTGAAACTTGTGTATGTGCAAAAGGCCATATGTCGGTGCCGCTTAACACTTCAGGAGTTCTCGAATGTTATGCTTGTCCTGCACAAACCTACGAACAAAACGGCACATGTGTGCCGTGTCCTTTTGGTGCATTTTCATCTTCTTCCACTGTTTCTCTGGTGGAAAACAGTACAGAAATATCCGCTTGCAAGTGCGTGAACACATCTCTGAACACATCTTTAAGCACATTTCTCAGCAACCTAAGCAACACAAGCTGCCACACACAGCGTGTCGATGGTAGCTGTACTGGCCTGTGTGCCACAACTCCGCTTGCATGCCAACAGTGCCGACAAGGTTACAACAAGTCATCGTTTTCAACAAACGGCAATGTCGAAAAATGCTCTTCTTGTCCGCACGGTACGTTTCAGCCTGCTCTGGGATCACGGTTTTGTGAGACGTGTAATGAAAATGAATTCCACGTGCTCCTAGCTCAGACCTCAGCAGAAGCATGTTTGTGTACACCAGGTTTCACACGAGCTTTCAATGTTTGCTCTGCTTGTGCTCCTGGACATTACAAGAATTTTTTGGGAAATGATGTGTGTTTACAATGTGATATTGGCCAATATAATCCTTTTGTACAAGCAACCGCTTGTGTTTCATGTGCATTGGCAACTGAGAACAATGAATCCTTTGCTCGGGCTCTAGTTTCAGAATCTAATAACATATCTTTGATGCATATATCTTTGAATTTTACGGTCATGAGGAGCAACTCCACAACAACACAAGGCTCAATATCTGTTTACCAGTGTGTGTGTGATTCAGGGCAGGAGCCTGCTTGGGTGAATGAAAACAAACATGAAAACAAACAATGCAGATCATGTTATCCGGGGTCGTTCCAAGAGCTGCCAGGACACACACTCTGCTCATACTGCGGTGCATTGAGTTTCAGTCATGGACATTCATTGTTGCACCATTATGGTCAAGAAGTTGTTGGTGCTACGGACACTACTCACTGCACCCAATGTCCGACATTCAGTGGTCAGGATGAGTCTCAAGTAGGTCCTGATAAACTTATAATGAACAACGCTGAAGCGTGCGTGTGCTTCCGCGGCCATGAACGTACAAGCGCAGGGTGTACCAACTGCTCAGAGTATATGATGCAGCCTTTGTTTTCTAATAGCGTATGCAGTTATTGCTCCCCAGGATATTTTTTTGTTTCAAGACATGTACCATGCCAGCTCTGCGACCTGGCAGAAGATGATTATTCTTCAACTGGCCATAGGCATGTTGGTCTACTACTCAACTCAATCGACACAAATTTGACATGGGGAGTAAATGAGTACGACTGTGTGTGTGGTCCAGGATTCCAGCGTTCCGTCAACAATCTTTGCGAGAAATGTCCTACTGGCAAATACCGCGCTGACACGAAAACAAGACACTGTGCATCATGTCCACACGACACCTTTCAAGACTCTGTTGGACAGCTGGCATGCATACCATGTCCAGTTCACGCAACCACTCTTTCTCATATTCGCAGTACAGCACTGGCACAGTGCATATGTGGACCTGGGTTTCAACCATTGTCAGTGAGTGAAAACACACAAGAAGCAGTGTGTTTTCCTTGCGATGCAGGGACTTTTCGAACAGAACGTTTGCACAACGAGTCAGCAACTCTATGTATGCCATGTCCTGCTAATTACTATTGTGAAACAGGTGCTACAATACCGCTGCCATGTCCTAGTGCGCAAGCATCACTAGAATATTCACAATCATTAAGTGATTGTAAGTGTAGTGCTGGATTTGGACTGTCAGTGGAGAGTTTGAATTGTACTATATGCCCTCTCGGATTTTTTTCAGAAACAAGCAGCAACTTAGAGTGCACAAAGTGTCCAACTAACAAAACAACCATACTTCCTGCTACTACAAACAAAACACTATGCGTATGTCTTCCTGGGCATGGCATTGTCGATACCAATGACAGTTCACCGTGCGTACCATGCACAACCGGATTTTTTGCGAATGGCCTAGCAAACAAGAAATGTACATCATGTGGTTGGGGAACTGTGTCTACACATGCGACACATTTCAACGACTGTACGTGTGATGCACAAAACGGTGTGTTTTAGAAAGACAATTAATGAATCTGCAATAACCAACTCAAGTAAACCGTGTTGTTATGGTGGAGTTTATTTTTTTGGTTGGGTTTTTTTTTTGTTATAACATAGGGTGCGTAGATTCACGCACCCCGTGGCGTTCGTAGATCTAATCCAGATCTAAAGCATCTGCTTCTGCCCGAAAATGGGCTGAATGCCAGGAGGCAGCAAACGCATGTGCATGCGTAACTGCCTGAGCTCGAATTGAGCGGAAGCATCTGTTGAGAGGAACTGGATCAGCTCCATGATCTCGCGACACAGATACACGTGGCTTTGACCAGGCACAGCATTCCTGGCGCGCTCAAGCTGCTGATTGAAGACATTCTCCAAATCTTCAGCGGTTGTCGAGGATTGCATGCTCAGATGAGACGCGAGCGAGAGCATCATTCTGTAAAAGACCCCGCAAGGGTCCTTTTTGATGACATCCACATGTTCTTGCACCCTGTAAGAGGTGGTGCTGGTTTGCGGTTCCCAGCACCGGATACAGGAGCCCAGGAGGAGGATATGGAGGAACTCGGTGTGCACATAACGGAGCTCCTCCACATGAGTGCGGGTGACGAACACCACCGACGGGCACAGCTTTTCAAACCAGCGGAACTCAAAGAAAACGACAAGCTGAAGAGCATTCACGATGAAATATCCATTCGTGAACGCAATCGCACCGAATAACAAAGTGTAAATGCCTACCCTGACAACCATGAAGTGCTCAGCTAGCCAGAGAACATACGATCCAAGACCTTGGTCCCAGAACTTCAGGTTCTGTTTGGTCGTCGTGAGCATGCGGTGGACTTCCACCGCATACCTCTTGTGATCTTCAGTGATCTCGATCGGGTTGACATTCCTGCTGTCCTGCCACCCTACAAAGAGAGAACGCACTGCTGTGAAGCAGGCGTTGGTAGCATGCGGAACCACCTGGTAGGCCATGGCGTAGCCATTCTTGTTGTCGTTCATCTGCAACGTGATCAACCGGAGGGAAAGCACTTCCCTCAACGTCTGCTTCTGGTCCACACTGAGGATAATGTGCTTCCAGATGTTCGTGATGACGAACCCCAACGTCACCACAAGCACCAGGACGACGCTGCCGAAGTAGACACCTTCCAAAGTGACTGACTGGACCAGCTCGATCATCTCGATCGGGATGTAGAGCATTTGGGACAAGAGCTGCTTGCCGCAAGCGGCAAGATGTTTGTAATTCAACCCGTGCACAATGGTCATGATCACCTTGAATACGACCATGAGAATGAACCCAATGAACGTTGCTACCCATTTAAGGAACTGCCAGAGGCTGGGCCCCCGGCGGTTACTATTTGTCAATCCCATCAAGGCACAAGCGGCCATCGTGATCGACGAATCTTCCGTCATGCTTTCGAAGATCCTGTTGAGGGTCAAACTGCCCTCGCAGTAATCGTGCTTGACCATGTCGTCTGCAGCGACAAGATAATGCGCATTGAAGGCGAAGATGCCTGCCACCGAAAGCAGACCAATACCCAAGCCCACACCCGGAGCCATAAACGCCATCGGCACCAACACCGCTGCACCCAACGGAGCTGGCATCGCGAAACTCCACGTTGAAGTGGTCGCGGATTTTGGAATATCTTAAATACTCACATTCATACGTTTGTATGTGATCATATGTTTGTATGTAAGCGAGAAAGCGTTGTTGTGTTTCGTGCAGAAAGTAATAGTTGTGTTTTTGAATGAGATTTTTCGGCGTATGAAGAGCACAAATACATAACTATTGCATGAATCAACAGCACATGTACAAAAAGTTGTGAATGTCGCGTATTAGCTATACTTTTTGATTTCCTGTTTGGCAATTTTGTTACAAATTGTACCATACAATACTGTGTGCTTTATATTTACATAGTTGCTTAGATGTAAAAAAGACAAAAGTGTTTGATAGTTGTACACCAAAGATTGTACGCACATGTATTCTGCCTTGGCAGGCAAGTACAAGGGTGTAACTGGGAGCTCAGCCTGCATCTCATCCACAAACTCTGCCTCGCAAAATAAAGACAAGTATACAAAAAATACGGAACCCAAAAACCCTCAACTGACATTCAGGATGAAAAATCTTGATGCTCTGCCGGAAGGAGCTGAGCGTCAAGGACGCTTACCTCAAGAGATATTACAGAGGGCGAGTGGCAGTAGTGATGCTTGGTGCAAGAGTGATGTTTCTTTGGGAGATTTGAATGGACTTCAAGTGCATGCACACATGCAATTAGCAGCGATGATCTTATTCCCAAACAAGGAGCTACGTAATCCACCATACAACTACGAACAATTAAGATTGCCAAATGTGGCGCTCACGGCGAACAGTGCCTCAAACAGGGACATACTATTTGATGTTGCTCAGATATGCAGGATGTACTTTAACGGTTTTCGAGGCGGAAAAATCAAAGTGGAAAACCTTCCTCCAGAAAATTACAAAAGTTTGGCAACAATCCTAAAAGAATCATCATCATCAATGATCATAGAATCAAGGTGTTATATGGATGCGCAAGATTGTCTGAGATTTCTAGATTCGTACAAGAATCCTGCTTCGCGAGGATACAGGATGTTCGTGGATGAGGTTATTGTTTCCGCAGATCACCACGTCGTCGATGAGATTATTCTTTCCTCAGATCACAACGAGAGCTCAAACGAAAAAGAATACAACGAAAAAGAATGCCACGAAAAAGAATGCCACGAAAAAGAAAGCCATAAACCAGCGAGAAACAAGAGAAGTACTACAGAAGCGAGAAAACAGCAGATGCGCGAATACTCGAAAACTTCTTATTACAAAAACAAGGCAGAGAAGGAAACACAAAGTGTAGCACAGACTAATGGGGAAATATCAAATGCACAGTTCTCGGCTTCTCCACCTTCTTATGAAGAATCTATGAACCCAAAAAACTTATTTCCACAACAGGCTTTAGTTGGAGCGCATGTAAGTAATCACGTCCATCCCGAACCTCGTAATGCTCATGATGAGTTCATGAACACGTGCTCTACTGTAATGCAAGACGTTGTGTTAGCACTGGATGATTGTGAAAATGAGACAAGCAAAAAAAGAAAACGGGCACAATCGGTACGCAACGTGGCAACGATACTGTTGGCGGCAAATAGATTTCTGTTAGCTGCTTCGAATGAAAGTTGAAAAACTATAGGACGTGTATTTAGCAACGAGTATTTCATGGAAGTCCAGCTCTCCGGTAACACGCATAAACATATAAAAAATGAGTGTATACAGGGGAGTCACTGTCTCGATACCGCACACTCGTTATGGTTAAACAGCTTGCAAATTCACCCCGATGCTTCGTACATGACATCTGGAGAGCTTGAAAATGCTTGTACACAATCTTCGCAAACGCCTCTTGAAGTGTTGCTTGTGCTAAATATCAGTAAAGAACCTTCCGTGTCATCAACATCTTATTCTCTGCAGATACAAATTGACAAAACATGTTGTAAGACCTTTGAATTTTCAAAGGATTCACTGATTTGTATTCCTTTGAGCACAACAAGACCAACGTCTGTTACAATCCAGGCACACAGGGAAGGACAGAAGTTGCATTTGCAACACTTTATGGGGAATGAGTCTGAGAAGCAACTCATGTTAACGAATGAGAACATTCTTGTGAAAGAAGACGCCATTCTTGACGTCGTGGGTGCGGCTCTTGATGTGAATGATCATAATCATATCAAATGGACGTTTAAATGTGCTCGCTATAACCGCGACAATGCACCATTATTCATGAAACACTATGATATGCAACAATTTGGAACAGATTTGGAATTTTTACACAACAATTTTAAACCTGTTCCAAGTAAGAATATTTCTTTTATTAGCACATCAATGGCATTGAGGCAACTTACAAAACTGGAGCGGGACCGTGCACAGTTGCTAGAAACTCTCCAAGCATGTCGGTTGCAAACGGTTGTAGAAGAACTTGGAGCCACAGCAGAGGATGCACAAGTAATGATAAAGAATATCGATTGGAAACAGTCATATTGTATTGCATCTGACGACAACCTTGGACTTATCGTGTCACTTACACGAGACATTCACCATGGCTTGGAATACGCTTCAAACGTTGCGATACCCTGTGATTTACAAGCAAACGTAGATCCGACAGAAGTACCCACAGAATTACCCACAGAACCGACAGAAGTACGGACAGAAGTACCAACAGAAGCGACACTAATACCGACACCAATACCGACACCAATACCGACACCAATACCGACACCAATACCGACACCAATACCGACACCAATACCGACAACACAAGAAGAACTCAACCAGGAATTACTCAAATCCGTCTCGCTCTTATTGTGTAAGAGGCAAGAGATTGCAAAGAGCGTCGCGGGACGTCGTCCGGACCTAGAAAGTGTTTTACAAGTGCGCACGTCTTTTATTGTGCTGAGTGCCATCGACGACGCTCTACGGAGTGTATGCGGAATGAACAAGTTTCACAATGCTAGCTTGTCAGCTGATGACGTACCATGTCATACTTATTGGCTAGGACAAATAAAAAGTAACACAAACAATTCATTGTTCTTGACAGACAATACCTACAACCAGGCTCGTAATATGATCTCCAGGTGCCAAAAAATCAAGAACTGTACGCCTGCGTCAATTATTCCTGAGTGTAGTACGCAGCTCTCAAATCTCACACGTAATCTGTGGAATCACATGCATCTTCAGGGCCTCGCTGCGAAGCATGATTTAGTCATTGCAAGTGTTCCTCACTTTCTTTACCGACAAAGAAAAACGTTAAACTATAATTTTCATCCACTGCTACTCGCCCTGAAGCAACATACTACCCCCTCAGAAGAACAGCTTCAAAGCGCAAAATTGTTTGCGATAATTATTAGTGCTGATGTCGAACACCGCATAATATCTCCCACAACACACAAAATGATCATTACACAGTTTGATCTCGCGTCCCAAAGGCATAACCCTGGTTCCAAAGTAGCACTAGAGTCTCTCTTTAATTTGTTTCATGAATCTCTGCACTCTTTGATAACCTGCGCGGTTGGACACTCTTTAAGCCCGCCAGACATCTCGTTTATAAACGAGGCTGAAACTCGAGAACCACACACGGGATACAATAACAAAACATTGTTCTCGTGGAGTTCACAACAAATCGCAGCACAATTCACAAAGTGTGAAGTGACCGAGTAGGTTTTGCCTCCTCCCTCATATGACAAGAATATGACACAAGAATATGACAATATAATATTTAAGAAGCATAAGATTCCCTTTGACATCATGGCTGCGGGATCCGCTTCAACCACACGCGAAATGAAGCAACTGAACACCTTCTACAACCAGGTTGGACAGACCTCTGCCCCCGG
>Ga0209353_10002050_pt1 | contig 11162 bp, 14 predicted proteins | sample LauGreSpBDMM15SD_2_FD_187561 | JGI IMG/M metagenome (GOLD analysis project Ga0209353, IMG submission 187561) | Freshwater lake microbial communities from Lake Michigan, USA - Sp13.BD.MM15.SD (SPAdes) (version 2) | ecosystem: Environmental > Aquatic > Freshwater > Lake | place: Lake Michigan...
TCAAGTTATTGTTGGTTTTCTTCTAACCATTTCGTGATATTTGTTTTCAGCTCAGTCATATGACACGAAATCTTTTGATTCAAATTTCGCTCCATCTTACTTTTTCTGATTCAATAAAAAGACGGTCAATTTTAGGAAGCCGTTACATTAAACATTGTTTTCTTCACGGGTAACAACGAACCAAATATAACAAGCATGGTAACCCAGCACATATAAATAGAAAGAATCATCGGAGGTATTCCAAAAAATACACCAAACGCATATACTATTTTAGAAATAAACAATAAAAAGAAAATCATTAATGTAATTCTTACAAATTGATTACTTAACATGTCCGCGATTTTCATCTTGTATGAAACAGTTATTTTTTTTTTATGAAATGATACGATAAACAGATAAAGTCGTCTGCATTCTTTACCATGTAGGTTGAATCATACGCATAAGAATCAGCCACTCCTTTTTTATTCAAATGTTTTTTTAAAAATAACACATAACGCATGACATAACCATCTTCTTCGCGCAAAGAAATCTCTTTTTTACATCTATTTGGTTTATTGGATTTGATGTAAATCACCTCATCGTCATAATAATAAATGAAGTATTTTAAACTTGTATCACATTGAGGGACATCTCCTAAATAGTGTTTACGGTGGTAAAATACATTTTTTTCAATACGAACACTATTATCTATGATTTCTTTCTCGGACAAACGGTTCTTATTCTTTATCTGAATCAAATAATCATCCGTATCTTCTTTGTAGTAAGCATCGTACAATGCATTGTCATAGTCCTTGAAATAATAGCCTCGTCCAAATATGCCCTGTTTTTCGTTCAACGTCTGTAATAAGATTTGTTCATTGATTTCAGAGACACCAATACCTAAGTAAGCCACGAAAGGCACTTCATAATCTTTTATAAAACATAGACCAGGATAAGCTTTGAACAAATCCGTACAGTCTTGTTGAATCTTCTCCTCGCCTACTTTACGTGTATAGAGTATTTCATAAGGAGTCACCTTTATTAAGTCGTCTTTTTCAGTGACTAAAAATTCACTGTCTACATTGGTGATTTCGTAAAAAAGATAAGACGTAGAATTGTTTTTCAAGTTTAAAGCCCCCTGATATACATGTTCTGTCATACGTTTCTTATCCTGGATAAACCCCAAACCGTTTTTATTTTCCAAATAATACACTAAAAATAGTGTCTCATTCAAGGACTCTATACTATAGGGAACATAGACCCTATTTGCATATTCTATGACGGTGCTCAAGATATCCATGAAATGAGCGTTTATTTTTTTAATCGTATATTTTCTTTTATTTTAGATTCTCTGTTATCTAAAATAAATTCGCAGACTTCTTTGGCAATCACTGGATTGGACTTGTAATATTCTATCAAAATATCGGTCAAATACTTTTTATTGATGCCCTTTTTGACTGTATTTTTTGTATAGAGTATTTGACCTACATTATTCACATTCACCGAATCTACTTCCCGCTCTTTCATCAAGACGGTTAGTTCATTCGCTGCATCTTTTTTTGATTTTTTGAGGGTTCTTAGTTGTTTCTGTAAGTCATTGATGCGCGTATCGTATTCCAACCAACGTTTAATTTTATCGGCGAGTTGATTGGTCTCCATGTGAATGTGTTTATGTGTTTATCTTTATCTCATTTATAGTATGACTATGCCGTTTGCACGTCTCTAGTCCGGATACGGAATGATTCTTACATGGTTCGCCATTGAGACAAATAGAGGTACATCTTTTTTTCATAGACAGCGGATAATGCCTTTTGCAGAAATGCCCATTTTTATAGACATTTCCAAATAGAGTACACTCTTTCCAAGAACATGCAAACAGAGGCAGCAATAGTTTATTGTTGTAATTCACATGAACAATTTTTTTGACTTCTTCTATTTCATAATAAGGAAGAGTAGAATAGTACACGCTTCTACAATAAGGACATTTGAAGTATTCAATATGTCTATTTTTTTGTTCAATGACCTCTTGGTATAGATAATAGTAGTCAAACGAATGTTGACAAGGCAAAGTTATTTTATGTTCCATGGGTTCTTTACTAATCAGACAATTCATACAATTCTCCATTTTTATCTTATTTATTTATGTCTTTATATAATATGTCTAAAAACGTATGGGGACCTCCAACTTGGCGTTTATTACATTGTCTTTGTGTCAAGGCGAAGGATACCATGACGCCTCCTCAGATAAAAGATTTGAAAACGATTTTAGAAAGAATTGTTTCTCACTTACCGTGTCCTTTGTGTTCTACCCATGCAAGCTCCTATTTTAAATTAAACAAGTTTAATGCAATTACAACATTGGACCAATTGCGTTATTTTATGTTTGTCTTTCACAATAACGTAAATAGCCGAATCAATAAACCGCTCATCACATACGAAGAGCACAATTTAATCTATCAAAATATGAATTTAGAACTAGTCATTCGGAATATGTTACAGATTTATCACAATATGAATACGACCAATGTCACGATGATGTTGTATAGTTATCATCGTAAAAATATTTTGCACGACTTGAATAAATATTTAGTTCAAAATCAGTCCTTGTTTACTTTATAACAATTCGCCATTTTTATAGACCGAACATTTGAATTTTTGCTGCGTAGGCCTGCTACAGGCAACTTTGTTAGAGAGTAAATCGTCGTAGTAGAGAAGCTCGTTATTTTGACTTTGAATCAAAAAATACCAAAACAATCCCCACACGATTCCTATAAAGGCTCCTAAAATGATTCCGGAAGGAGTTGTACAATAATGAGAACTTTTCATAGAACAATCTATGACAAAGAGTACGAGAATGACAAAAAACAATGGAAAATTCATAATGCGATTCAACATCATCGGAACAAATAAATACACTAGCGTGAACAAGAAAATGGCGCTGTTGAAAGAAGGCACCGTATAGATAGGAAACGGTATCGCAAATAATTGACAATACGCAGAGGCTTTTTCGGGTAACTGTACGCGCAGTACATTTTGAAGCGACGCAATAATGAAAAACAGCAGAATAATACCCAAAAAGTAAATCAGTCCCTTCAAGTTGGAATTAATGATGGAAATAAAGAGTAGTACTAGAACCAATAAAAAGGGTGAAATCATGGAGAAATAAGCAAACAAACTTGGAAGCGTTAAGGCTGCATGTTGAGTGATTTGTCTTGTACTATCCATTTATTTACATTTAAACTATATTAAAAAAATGAACAGTAACGTATAGAATGGGAATCCCAAGTTATTTTTCCTATGTCCTACGAAATCACTTTAAAATCATCCTGCCTCAAAAAAATGTATTGTGTACTCTTTTACTGATTGATGCAAATTCTTTTATCTATGATGCGGTATACGAAAACTCTACGACTCTTAAAGAAACCGTGTATCAAAAAATTATAGACCTTCGTGATAAATTAAAGGCCCAAACCGTTTTTGTTGCTTTTGATGGGGTAGCTCCTCTCGCCAAAATGAAGCAACAAAAACAGCGTCGTTACAAGAGTTTTCTGATGCGAACATTGCTCAAAAAGAAAGGATGGAATACAAATGCAATTACGCCTGGAACACCTTTTATGAATGAACTAGATGTCTATTTAAAAAAGGCCTTTCAAAAAGAGAATATCCTGTATAGTGGCCCCAATGAAGCAGGTGAGGGAGAACAGAAACTTTTTGCGTATGCACGCGAACATCCCACCAAGCAAATGTTCGTCTATGGACTAGATGCGGATTTAATCATGCTTAGCTTGTTGCACTTGAGACACAGCCCTAAACTGTTTCTCTATCGTGAAACCAAACATTTCAGTTATATGAAAGGCATCAAGGCACAAGAAGATTATGTGTTTAGTGTAGATGAAATGGCCAAACAAATTTGTCAAGAGATGTATTCCAATACAACCGACCTACATAAGGCCATAGACCATTATTGCTTCTTGTGTTTTCTTTGCGGGAACGACTTTTTGCCACATTTTCCGTCTATCAATATACGAAATGAAGGCATCCCTTTTTTACTAAGCGTATTCAAGAAAAACACGGATTTGTTGGTAGAAGGAACCCGGATTCATTGGTCAGGCGTCAAACGCCTTTTTGGTGAATTGGCTCTTGTAGAACAAGCACTCATCCAGACCAACATTCAATGGAAACAACGCCAAAGATTAAGTGCAAAAAACGAAGAAGAAGAAATTAACCTGATTCCTCTTAAAGATATCCGGGAGACGTATTTATTGACTCGTCCAGAAGAGTATTATTCTTTTTTATTTCGTCAGTCCGATGAATCCGCCATTTGTAAGAATTACCTACGCATGTTGGAATGGACCCTTCACTATTATCACGGAGACTGCAAAGACTATTACATTCAATACGACTTTCATTTAGCCCCTTTGTTTTCTTCGCTGATTCACGATATCCCTTGTTTTCAAGAGACGTTGGTAGAGACCAATCCGTGTCCACCTCCTTTGCCCATTACACAATTGTTGTATGTGTTACCTTACGAGGATTACAAAGACTTGATTCCTGCCAAGTACAAACCGATAGAAAAAAAATTTCCCACTCTATGTAGCATGAACTTCCCCTTGCATTACGAATTCTGTAAATTTCTATGGGAAGGTCATGCAGATTTTCACTACATACCATTAAAAGCCTTAAACGAAGAGGTCAATCTTATTTATCATAAAGAAATTGTGTAGTATACGCAAAGGCACGCTTGTTGGCGTCTTCGCAATTCCCGCCACGTCTCTTTCGGGTATTTCTCTTTCTCGTATTTCTATTTCGGCGATTTGTATTAGCACAGTTCGTTTTGAAACGGTTCGTTTTGGCACGGTTCGTTTTGACGCGATTTCTACGAGGCTTCATTGTAATCACCAGATAAAATAAATAAAGAAGTTTAAGGATAAGTCTCCTTCTAAAGTATACCATAGATGTTTGTTTATTGTCTAGTTTGTACAGACGGGTCCACGTATATTGGAGCTACTGTCAACTTGGAACATCGTTTAAGACAACACAACAAGGAATTGGTAGGAGGAGCGAGAGCAACCAGCCGCAAAGTAGTGGTGGGCCATTCGTGGGAATGTTTTTGTTATGTTTCTGGGTTTCCTACTTGGCAAGCCTGTCTTCAGTTTGAATGGAGATGGAAGCAGTTGTCTCGGAAATTATCCTTGACAAATCCTTTAGAAAGAAGAAAGGCGGCTCTTCACACTTTACTCGGGTTAGAAAGGTCTACCACGAAAGCGGTACCCTATGCCGAATGGCCCAGTTTACCTATCGTGAACTATCCCAATAAAATTGAATTAGAACAATCTGAAGAAATAAATCATGTAGTATCATGATCCAGCTTTTCTTGGGTCCGATGTATGCTGGAAAAACGACCCTCCTGATGAATTTGTTTAAAAAACATGGTGGTATCATCCTAGATTTTTCCGACCGAAAATGTCAAGAAGGACGCATGATGAATCATGACAAACAAAGTGTATCCTGTATTCATCTTCCTCGTTTACAAGACATTCATACTGCAGACACCTCTATACAACGAAGATTCTCCCTTGCTCCCTATATCTATATCAATGAAGCTCAATTCTTCCCAGATTTACTAGAGTTTGCGAAGAGATGGGAAGAAAAGGATATCTATATCTTTGGCTTAGACGGCGACTTCCAGAGAAAGCCCATTGGTCAAATATTAGACGTGATTCCCTTGTGCGATAAGGTTGAAAAACTAAATGGACTATGTAGTCGCTGTAAATCAAAGTCTATCTTTTCTAAACGCATTACGCAAGATACTCAACAAATCCTGTTGGACGAAACGGCGTATATACCTCTTTGTAGAAATTGTTATTTATCTATATGAGTTACCCCTTTGAGGAAACCAAATACTTATGCGCATCTAGTGGTCTCATGGGAGTAAGCTCTCTACTATTGTATGGATTACGTGAATATACATTGTCTTTTTTACTTGGAATCCTTTGTGTCACGTCCCTCAATCACTGGCGACAGTATACAGACCAAGGCATTAGACAACGCGTAGATGTTGCATGGGTAGTGATATGTAGCCTTTATCTTGCATGGAATACCTTTTGTCAAGGAAATGAATTTAAGAATTATCTATTTTTTAGTGTACTTGTTTCCTGTCTATTTTTTTGGCTCGTTAGTCTTAGAGGAAAAAGTTACTGGGTCGTAGCTCATGCAAGCCTCCATCTCTATTTGTCTTTTTTTGTTCCTTTGTTCACTATTTTATAAGAATAAAGTAAGTATAAAAAATATTATTCTTTATTATGAGCGGTTTTGCAGATTTAAAAGCAAATATCGTCACGGCCACAGAATCTTTATCTATAAACAATGGAACCAATAGTATCACTATCAATCCTACAACGATTTCGGGAACAAGTCTTACGATTTCCGGGACAAATTTAAACGCAAGTACTGTTACAGCCACGAATTCTTTATCTATAAACAATGGAACCAATAGTATCACCATCAATCCTACAACGATTTCGGGAACAAGTCTTACAATTTCAGGGACAAATCTTGTCATGTCAAATGCTAATTTGTCAGGTACCACTACATGCACTCAATCTTTGCTACCCAGTTATTCTTATCCAGTTTCTGCCGGAAGAATTGGAGAAATAATAACGGGAACAACCACAACCCTCGCTTACTCGGGTAATAGCTCACCAAGTGAGGTCGCAAGGATTTCTCTTACAAAGGGTGTTTGGATACTTACTTCATACATAAAGACAAATGGGTTTGCAGGTGTCGCTAGTCCCTCCGGTGGTTATGCTATAAATAGTATTGGTCCTATTGCGAATAGTTTTACAGATATTATTGTGAGGTCTAACTATGTTGTATATACAGGGTATGAACTGGATAGTACCATTTCCACACCTATTTCTATCAATAGTTCCGCGATTTACTATGTAAATTATCAGTCTAATAACCCGGGACCGATTGTCAAAGTTACCTTTAACGCGGTCCGTATCGCTTAAATCTGTTTTAAATGCTTAAATTCGGTTTTTTAATATAATCATCTATTATGAGCGGTTATGTCGGTTTGAGAGCAAGTTCAGTGACAGCCGAGAATTCTAACATTACAATAATGAACTCAACGAGTATTCAATCAACAACAAACACAACAGTAATGAACATAGGCACATCATTAACAGGTGCGACAGCTATGAATATTGGACCATCACAAACAGACAGAGCAAATATTTTAATAAATGGAGTAATATCACTTAATAATACAGCAAATAATTCAGTTACTATTGGTAATACGTCCGGCGGTTTAACCGATATAAAAAGTAATACAGTGAATATCGTAACAGACTCACCAATAAACAATACTAAACAAATAACGATTGGTAATACAACGGGAGCATTTGATACAAACACTTTATTAAGTGGTAAAACTACAATCAGTAAGCCAACTATATCATCAGCACTTACACCAGCATACGCTTATCCAATTACAACGGAAGGCACTATTGGATACGAATTAGCATGGACGGGAGCAACTACAAAAACCATAAATGGTGGTCAATTATATGGACTTGCAAATCTTTCTTTAACAAAAGGGGTTTGGTTGCTTCAGGGATTTACAGCAGGCTGTAATGGGGCAGGTTATAATTTTATTGGGTTTCATACATCAGTAAGTTTTGGAGATTATGGAACAAATTTTTCATCATGTCTAAATGCTAGTTATACAGGATTTTTTACAGTTAATAATACCACTTTATATTATATGTTATTTCAGAGTGCACTTGGTGCAAATTTAGTCGATATAAGAATGAAAGCAGTTAAAATTGCGTGAAAACCTTTCACAATATCACCAGTTTTTCCAAATTAATATCTAATATGACAAGGTTACTTTTAACGCGGTCCGTATCGCTTAAATTCGTTTTTAATATAATCATATATTATGAGCGGTTATGCAGGTTTGAGAGCAAGTACGGTTACATCCACCAATGTAAACGCAAGTACGGTTACATCCACCAATGTAAACGCAAGTACTGTCACATCAACAAGTGTTAAAACAGATGAAATAGTGACTACCATTCTAACTGGTACACAGAACATTATGACTAATAAAACGGCAGGACAAATTAATATAGGTGCGAGTGGAGTCATCAATAACTTACAAGGAATAACCACAGCAACCCTATCTGAAAGTACTAAAATACGTGTTCCTGTGAATGTAGGCAATATTGAGATTTGTTACGGCAATACAAGTACAACGGCTTCTCTAGGGTATTCTTTTAATACAAAATCAAGTACAGCAAGTGGCACTAATCAACCCGTACAATTGTTTTCACTCATTAATACAAGTGCTTCACCTGCTGTCCAATATTTTGAAATTAACATTACAGGTCATGTCACCTCATTAGGAGCAACAGGCCAAAGACTTGCTATCTGGGTGTGGGGTGCAGGAGCAGGGTTAAATCCAGCAGGAAATGCTGTATTCTTATTGGGTTTTAATATTGGGTCAGGTTCTATTTTAAACGTAGATTTTTCACCGAACACCGCTATTATACGGTTTACGCCTCCTGGTTCTAACGGATATTCTTTATGTGCAACACTTACTTCCTATCCAACGATGGGTCCATCTGGAAATATCACAGATTGGGCAGTTACTGCACTTTAAAGACAATGTATTAATGTTCGTAATATGAAACTAAATTATAATTCGCTAACTGGATAATTATTATTAGATTCTGAAATATAATACATGAATATATCAATGGCGCAACCCCAGAATAGTGAAATTTTTGACCTATATTATAACGACCAGATTATCGTGAACGGTACGCCCTGTATAAAAATAGAATTAACGACTACCGTTACTGGAAATGTATCCTTTATGTATAAATTTTATTCGGATGCGTCTTTTACACAATTCACAAGTGATAGTAATGTTATTTCCATTGTAAACGGCTATAATATCCTTCAAATAGACAATCCTCCTCAACTATATGCGATAGGACGGCTAATCCTTTTACCTGAAAGCAGTGCTCGTATATTCTCTTTAAAAATAAATAACCTGGAACATATTACGTCGGATAATATTTTTATTAGCCACAGTACCAATACAAGTAAATTTTTTGACCTATATTATAAGAACCGGATTATTGTGAACAGTACTCCCTGTATAAAATTAGAAATAACGACGAAGGTTACTGGAAATGTATCCTTTCTGTATCAATTTTATTCAGATACTTCTTTTACACAATACACAAGTGACAGTAATGTTATTTCTATTGTAAATGGGTATAACATTCTTCAAATAGACAATCCTCCTCAACTATATGCGATAGGACGGTTGACTCTTTTACCTGAAAGTACGCTTAGTATATCTTCTTTAAAAATAAATAACGTGGAACATATTACTTCGGGCAATCTTTTTATTAGTAATTTATCATACAAAACAAGTTCTTATCTTTTTACAAGCACTACAACAAACTTAGCCGATAAACTGTTGACTCAACGGAGTTTGACCGATGGCATTTTAGGCATCCTACAACTTGGTTCTGTGTTGACAACCACCAACTTTTCCGGTACAACCTATGGGGTCACTTTATCCACCAGTGACAATTCTTCTAGTCTTGCAACCACTGCCTTTGTTAAAGCGCAAAACTATGCAGCAAATGCTAGTTTGGCGTATTACGCGCAAATGGCTGTAGCACAAACATGGTCTGCTGTCCAAACGTTCAATGGTATACTATCTTCTACATATAATGCATTAACGCCCACGTCTACATTGTCGGTAGGGTCTAATCTCACTACAGGAATCCTGAATCTTGGAATATCCACTTCATTCACTACTCTTGCAGGGACGTCTAACACGATTCAGAATCCAACCATCCTGAATCCAGTCACTATCGGATATAGTACAACGACGGATGGACAACCTCTAAGAGGAACTTTTAACCGAGTAGGAGGCCTTGGGAATACAGTAAACTCCACATTTACGTCAAATTCTACGGCACAAATTCGGGCAGTGATAAATGGACTTCCAAACGGTCGTTATTTGTTGTTTGCTTATGTATTTCTTCCATCTATAGCCCCAGTACAAAAGGTGGAACAAAGATTTGCCTATAGTTCTAGTGCAATGACAAATGGACAAACCACCGGATATACTGTTTTAACAGATGGTATAGGTGAAATGTTTGGGTACAAACCGTTCTCTTCAGCAGAGGGAGCCTTGTATGGTAGAAATGTATGTCATGTGTTTGATGTTATAGATGGACGAAATAATGTGGGTGTATTGGTTCTCACAGGGTTAAGTTCAATAAACACATTCGCAACGCTAAACATGATGCGTATTTCTTAAATATGTTTTCTATCCTATAGAGTTATTTATAGGTCACAATTATATACGTAAAGTATAATGAAGAATTTATTACTAGTAGATTCTTCAGTGCGTGATTCTCAAATCTTTGTAGAGTCAGTCAATGAAGATACTATACCCTTTGTATATACATCTGATACAACCCGTGAAGAGTTATCGGCTTTTATCGGAAACACTACGTTAGAGAGAATGGCGTTAGTCTCTCACCAAACGCAACGTTTTTTAGGAGAACCCTTTTACTCGGAAGCCAATACCTCTTTTTTTATAGACGCGATTAGAAACTATCAAATCAAACAGCTGGATTTTTTAGCATGCGATACACTGAACAACCCTGTATGGAAAGCGTTTTATGAAAAGTTACATACGGAGACAGGTGTGATTGTAGGAGCTTCAGATAATGAAACCGGAAATATGAAATATGGAGGTGACTGGATTCTGGAAAGTACGAGCGAAGACATAGAGTTGGTTTATTTTACAAACACGATAGAGTACTACAAATATCTATTGTTAAGAACATCCAATAACATTATTGTGAAAACAGATGGTACAATTTGGGGGACAGGTCCCAATAATGGTAATTTAGCAGATGGTACAACTAATAATAGAACCTCTTTCTTCAATATGACTGCGTTACAGAGTACATTATTTCAAAGTAAAACAGTAAAAAAATTAGTATATTCAGGGGATAATACATTCGTGTTAATGTCAGACAACACTTTATGGGCTGCAGGGAATCCGGTCCTTAATGGTACAGGAACTGTTTATAATGGTACATCTACAGAGTCATATAAATTTTTGAATGTACCCTATT
>Ga0209353_10002052_pt1 | contig 11161 bp, 7 predicted proteins | sample LauGreSpBDMM15SD_2_FD_187561 | JGI IMG/M metagenome (GOLD analysis project Ga0209353, IMG submission 187561) | Freshwater lake microbial communities from Lake Michigan, USA - Sp13.BD.MM15.SD (SPAdes) (version 2) | ecosystem: Environmental > Aquatic > Freshwater > Lake | place: Lake Michigan, USA...
ACTTTGCATCCTTTCGGAGAAATCATAGTTTGTCGTTTATGAATATCACCTAATAGGGCTAACTGATAACCATCAAACATTTCAGTTGTAAAATGTCTAGAAGAAATATGATACCCCACATCAGTAGTAGCATCTAAAATTGGTCCGTGAAATAATGCAATATTAGTTGTATCTGATGTTAATGGTTCGAACTTCCAATTTTCTTTATCATCAAATATACTGAACATATCAAATCTTACACCCCCATATGTATAACTTTGAGTATTTCTTAAATAAGTTAAGTTAGGTAAATCTAATGCTTCTACAATTGGAGTTAATACATCTAATCTACCAGCGTTGTTTAAATTACAATCGTGGTTTCCCGCTATCAATATGGTAGGACATAATTCACAACACTTCTTAAGAAAATAATTAATTTCATTAAGAAGTTCCGGAGACATTTCTAATTTTGCGTGAGCTAAGTCTCCCGCTAAATAAATAAGGGAATCTTCAACTCCCTTACTTTTTATATCATCAAACAATCTATTAAATACCTCTCTATATTCCTGGTGTCTTTTTAGATTTCTAATGTGAATGTCTGCAATGTGATAAATTCTTTTTAATTTATTCATTTATATTTTATTTGATAAATTCTATTTTAATATTGAACTACTATTAATTGTCAATAGTTTTTCTCTTAATACGCTTTCCCAACTTAAAGTTACGGAATTTTTCTGATATTTCAAAATATTTTGGAAACTATTTTCACCGGCATCCTTGCCATCTAACTTAATGTTCCTCACCGACTTTACATATGGTTTTATTTTGTTATATAATACAATTGCATCCTCTTGTGCGTCGGAATCTAAACAAATATAGACATCTGGATTAGTATTCTTAATAGCACCCATTAGTGTATTTTGAACAAATTTACCTAATAATGGAATAGCATTTCGTTTGAGTGCTATTGCATCAAATGCTCCCTCACATAACGTAATAGGTTGTTTCCAATCAATTTGATTAGAAAATACTATAACATCTTTAGATACAGGTGGATTTTTATACTTTTGCTTTTCTTCAGGAAATATACTTCTTGCTATAAAATAATTTAATTGATTTTTACTATCATATGAAGGAACGATAATTCTACCCCCATATAATCCTTTTGTACAAAATCCTATGTTATATCGTATAATTGTTTTTTTATCAATATTCCTTTGTTTAAGATATGCAATAGCGTTTCTTTCTAATGGATTCGTAATACTGTTTGACAATTCTAACGCTGATTTAAATTCAGATGGTAAAAATAATTGTGATGTATTTTCATCATCATCTTCCGCAATTTCTGCAGTTATTTTATCTAATAATTCTTTAATAGAACCACCCCAATCATCTTTTAGTTTTTTTCTAATTTCTTCACTCATTCCACATCTACCAATCAGATCACTTAGGTCAAAATCACTCATCCCAATTCTCTTACCTAAATACATAAGATTACCACCCGCATCACAAGTCCAACAATGAAACTTAAAAGTTTTATCGTTTATTTGTAGTTTTGGTTTAGCGTGATGACAGAAAGGACAATGATACGCATGCTCATTTTTCTTTAGAGTTTTGCTAGGTCCTATATATTTATCGAAAAGTTGTATTATCTCCATATACCAAAGATATGGAAAATAGTTGAAATTACCAAATTATTCTGAGAACCATTCTTCAGGTATTACCTTGTCGGCATACTTAAATCCATGTTTATCACACCAATCGGCGTAAGTTGTTTTGGATTTTTTGTTGATTTTGTTCTTTGAACTTGTAAATACAAAACGAATATCTAATGTAGGGTTTTGTTCTTTAACTAACAGATGTTTCTTTCTATCAGCTAATACAAACCTACCTTTCGTTTCTACCCTAATATTATTGGGTAATTTAAAATCAGGACTATATGTGTGAGGTGAGGAAGGTATAATATAATTAACCTTTTCAGTTTCGTATTCTACTTTAATTCCTTTACTCTCTATTTGTTGGGAAACGGTATCTTCTAATCCACTCTTATAACCATTCTTTTTTGCTACCCAACCTTTTTTTGTAACCTTTTTTGTCATTATTATTTTCTAGGTGTAACTGCTTGGTATGCTTTCTTTGAAGTATATGGTGCAGTTGAACTACCGTTTAAATTTTTTTTATCTAATGCAGTAGCACTTAAATCAAACTCAGAATCATTTCCTTGTTGTTGATTTGGTGTAAATCCAGTTTGCTTAGCGTTGCTACCAATTTTTTCGCTTAATCCACTTTTATTGTATGTGTCTATTATTGCCATTGTGTTTTGTTTTATATAAATATACGTTAAGTATCAAATCGTATTAAAAAGTTTACAGGAAGGTCCGGAGTTGATTTAATTGGGGTTGCCAATTTAGCTATCGCCACCATATCCATATTTTCATCGTATAATCCAATTGTTGTTATGTAAGGTGCAATGAAAGACCCGGTTGGATCTACTGATGTACTATATTCGTAATTATTAAATTCCGGTAACTCATACGATGCATCATAATTAAATGATTTTTGAGTACCTTCAAATGATGTCGTATAACTAGTTATTGTTGGATTTACAAACGTAACTGCAGTAGGATTAGTTGATGTATTAAATTCATCTTCACCTACTATTAATAATACTTCATTTTCATAAATAGTATTTGTAGATTTATATGAACCACTAAAATTATTAAATATGTTTTCTCTTACTTCATTTAATTTTGTTAGTTTTGTTATAACAATTAGTCCATGTGAATAAAATACATTTCCAATGGTAGGTACATCAAATTGTTTAGCTTTAAATACACCTAAGAAACTAATAGTACCTGCTTCTATATCAATTGTTAATAGAAAAAAGGAATCTTCATTTTCTACTAATAATATATTATTTTCAATATCCAACGCTAATATAGTAGTTGTTACTTCATTATTATTTGCATCATAAAATATAAAAATTTTATTTTCAATATCAATTAATTTAAAATTATATGCACTATAATTAGATATTAAATTGCCATGTCCATCATCATATATACTTTCATTTAATTGATTATCATATATGTTTATTGAAAATGGTTTTATTTGTTCACCATATTTAATTTGTGGAATAGCAATTATTCTTGCTCTATCTACCAACAATCTTTGCTTTGCAGCATCTATTATACTTGTGGTTGGTTTTATATCACCATATGATGTAAATGGATTATTAGGATCTCTGTAATACATTGTATATAATTGATGATACAATGTTTTTTGACTTAATTCAGTTGGTGTTAACAAATCAGCACTAGCCGTATGATTTTCGGCAGTCAAAGTAGTTACCCAGTCCATTGAACTGGAAACTTCCCAATTTTTATAAGCCTTAAATGGTCTTAAGTTAATATCCGATTTAGGTATTTGTTTTAACATATCGTATATAAATATCTTAATAAACGAAAACCCAACTTTTTAGGGTTGGGTTTAATATATTAATAAGAAAGATTGTTTTAAAAATCTAACTTAACTTTTAATAATAATTCTTTACTGAAAGATTTCGCAATTGGTTGTGATGTTTTAGCTACTGCTATTAGTTCATTTGCATCATTATATAAACCAACCGTTGTAGGATAAACGTATGGTTCCGTTTTAAACGTAACGTTTGCCATTGAACCTGTTGCATCTACAAATGTAGGGTTGTTAGAAAAGTTGAACTCTCTATTATTAACTCTTACAAAATAATGTGCAGTTGAAACATTTTCAATTCTTCTTGCTTCAAAATTTGTTCCACCAACAATAGATTTAAATAATCGTTTTTGCTCATACTCATCAAAGGTAGAACCAGATGGTGTTAATTCGGTTCCAACGGTTGCGCTAAGTGCAGTTGGATTAAATACTAAAATACCATAATCAGGATAGAATTTACCAAATCCTTGTTGATTAGATGCCGTATATGTGTTTATAACTGAATCAATATTTTGTCCTAAATTCAACGTACCACTTACGATATTGTATTCGTTTGTACCTGCGTTAGTTGTATTGAATTTTTCACCACTATTATCTATAAAATTAAATAAACCATTAGAACCACTTAAAGTAATCTGCCAGTTACCAGCATCCATTCTTTCTCTATAATTAGAGCGTGCTACATTAATTACATAAATTTCATTAGAAGCATAACCATCCAATGTACTAGATGAATAAAAATTAAAACTAGTTTCAGCAGTATCAGTTAGTAATGCTCTATATTGAAAATAAGTTGCTTTAGTTGCAAATGTAGTATTTGAATTGTTTGCATAAGTCGCAGAACCACTACCATATTTATGACCGTATGCTACTGAAAACTCAACAGGTGCTGAACCTGTGTTTGATGTACCATATACATTGAAATAATAATTAGCCGTTGCAGAACCGCTTGCTCCTGCAATTGATGTAGTAGAACTAGTATAAAAAGTTTGTAAACTTCCACTACCATTACTCCACAACCCAGTTGTTACGATTTCATTTTTAGCAGTTACAATATCAGTTGTATTGAATTTTTTGTAAACTGAGTTAGTTGTTACTCCAGTTTCTGCTACTAATTGCTCACCGGTTGTAAGGTAAGTATTAATAATAGTCGCCAATTGATTTGTATCTATAACCCCATTAGCTGCTTGCTTTTGTTGGTTAAGATATGTTGCTAAATCATTGGTTAATTGTGTTCCGGTATTTGTACCTAAAGTTGCCATATTCTTTTATTATATTTTTATGCTACGGTGTAAGTAACAGTTACAGGTATAGTTACACTACCACCAGTTTCGTTACCAAATATAGTCAATGTTGTTGTTAATGTTGAAGTTAATGAACTATTAGGAATAAATGTAAACGTTAATCCTTTTACAACTTCTGCAGTTGCAGTTACACTATTACTAAACGTATTAGTTGTTGTAGTTACATTTGTTAAACCTGCTCCTACTATACTACCTGCATTTTTATTACCCAACACTGCGGTATAACCACCATTCATATTTCCAGCCGGAGATGTTGAAGGGTTAATTGGATATTGTCCACCTGTTGTTTTAGCTGCAATACCGGTAACGTTCAAAGATACTTGTGGTATTCTTGTTGTATTTTTTGGTAATGTTACTAATTTATATTTCAAAGCCTGAGTTTCATCAGGAGATGCTTCTAAAATTGGAGTATGTAAAATTGCATTATCATAATATGCAGAACCTTTTGGATGTGCTGCATCATATAATGCGTAATCAATCTCATCATCACCTAATGCAAATTGACTAATTGCTAAAGGCTGTCCAGCTGCTAATTTCTCTCTACCTTTTTTGGTAAGGATAGCATCGACTGTAATTGTTGTGTTATCTAAGTATGCCATAGTTTGTTTATTATTCTTTTATAAATATATAAAATATTTTTTCTTTACATTATTTTTAATCAACTTCTAATATTGGTTCACTATTACTTCTACCTTGAGCAGTTACTCTTAATGTAGTTGGATTAGTTACAAATGTTTCCACAGGGTCTTTACCATCTATTGTAGTATCTATTGTTTGCTTAGAACCCTTATAAAATAAATTTTGAATACCAGTGTGTTTATCTCCCTTATAAATATAATGAGAAGGTAAATACCCACTAGCCGTTTGAATTGCAACAATATTACCACCAATTTCCAATCCAACACTTGTATTAAAATCCTGAACTATCAATTCGTTTGAATATGATGATGTTACTACATTTGCTTCACTGCCACTTACACCATTTTGATTTAACTGAGTAAGTATTGTTTTTTGTTTGGTTACTAGAAATGCTCTTATTCCTTTTGCTTTAAACACACCGTTTTCTTCATAATAATATTTACCATAACCATTATTGAAATATGTGTTAAATCCATAATTAATATAATTGTCATCCATACCAACAATTTGTCCTGCACCGAATAAATCGAATTCTGTCGTTATAGTTGCATCGTTTCGTCTGTAATCAATTTCAGCCTCATATGTACCATATTCACCACTAGCTATATCTAATATAATATTACTAATACTAGTATCATATGTATCATACTCACCTTTAAAATTATAAACGTTAGATGCAGTTAAGAATACATCATATCCTTCATTAACTCCACTAATATTTTCCAATGAACCGGATAAACTTAAATTTGTATCTAATACATCAAATGTACTAATTAATTCAGTTATCTTAGTATCGGTTATAGTTCCTTCGTATTGTTCATTAATAGCAGTTGGTTTGGTTCTTTTAACTTTACTTCTTTCTAAAAAATGCGGTGCTATTAATAACCCCTCAGTTATCTTAACTCTGGCCGGCATCATTTCTTTAAGATTAACAAAGAATGATTTATCAAAGAATTTAATTAATTTAATAAAATCATAAATGTTTCTATTAGATACTCTTTCAAAATAATATTCTCTAAGTGTATCTAACTCTTTGTATGTATTTTTATAATCATCAGCCGGATCTCCAATATAATCATCTAAACTACCACCACCTAATGATTTTGCAATATCTAAATCTAAATCTTTATTAGGTGAGAAAAATATACCAACTCTGTTTGAATCCATCTTAGCGGTTTCAAATGCTTTCTTAGTTGATCTTTTTGATGGAGATAAATCACCAACTAATTCTTGTGATTCAAATCTAATTTTATCATTTGCTAATCTATTAACACCCGTATTTGGTAGAGTAATAGTTACATCTTTCTCTACATATTTGTAATTCCAATGTTGTGATGAACTACTATCATATTGAGATGCTGTAATAAATCCACTTGCACTTACATCATTCATAAATGTAGTAATAGGTGCCACATTCTTAATCATTCCAGTTGGATATAACGAATGGGGATATTCAAAATCTAATCTTAATAACAATTCATCGGTTGAACCATATATTGTATTACCTACAATAGTTTCACTTCCTAAAATATGCACATCAAATACTGAAGATAACAATGGTTCTTTCCATAAACGTAATTCATCTAATTCACCATTAAAATTACCAAATTTTATATCGATATCCGCACACCAAGCCGCAACTCCATTCCCGATTACACTTCCTCTCTTTACAATTCTGTTTTTATCTGCATATCCATAATGTGCTGAATAATTTCCATCATACTCATTATTTATTAAAATAGAATGAAAATTACCATCAAAGAAAGAATAGGCCGAAGATGATAAAACCGTAGTTCCTTCTAATTCTAATTGTAAACTTCCTAATTGAGTATTTTGTGAACCACTAATATATAATCTAAATTCAAGGCCACTTGCTAATTCAACAATTGTATCATAGGTAGGTTTAACTCTAAATTCAATAGCGTGTACAATTGTAGAATCCCAATTAGCAGTTAAATACGAACCTGTATTACATACCAAAGTAGAACTCAATGTTTCATATGTAAATGTAGATGGTTCAGAATTATCAGCAACCGGACCACCAAATTCCATTATGGTTAATGCCGATTGTGGAATCCCATATGAACTCATCAATGCTTTTATACCACGCTTAGAACCTTTGTGCTTTAATAAATAAGGTAAGTTATTTGCAATTCTTCTCCAAATTGTTTTTGTATATTGTTCTGGAGTAATAGTATACCCATCGGCATCATTTAACATATTACCACCATCACCATCGTGCCCAAACAAATACCCCCATAGGTTTTTATTTGAATTTAAATTCTTAGCATTCCAACTAAATGATTCTAAATAGTTATAAAGCAATTCATCATTAATACCATATGAATTATTTTCGGTAATCATACGTTGGTCTGTCATACCTTTAATATAACTCCAAATAATATCAAAATGATTACCAACCATATCTAAAAATAACAAATAATCTGAGTTATCTTCATCTTCACTTATAAATTGTGGTATATTGTTTTTAAGTGCATTTAGATTCATAGTATCATAAACTGATGCAGAATCCATTGTTCCTAAATACCAATTAGAAAGTGTTGTATTTGGATTTGTAAGATAGGTTGAACCATAATTTGAAAATGCAGATGAACCACTTAGTAAATTAAACCTACCCCCTGGAAATGTTTCATAAGAAGCACTATCTGCGGTAAATACCAAACTACCAGATACTAAACTGGTTTCCCACCCATCAAAGCCACTTACTAATGTAGATAATTTTCCAGAATACTTTGTTATATCTTGTATTACATTAATACTTTTGGTTTGCTCGTTTAAATAACCAATTCTATCCTCATAGTATTCTGCTAATTCTTTTTTGTATTTAAAGTTTGCTAATCTTTCAACTACACTACTATATTTTACAAATTTAGAAAAATTAGAATAATCTATATTAATTCTACTTGTTTCTACAAAATTAGTTGAAAGTAATTTATCTACAATTTGCTGAGATGATTCACTACCACTTAATATTAAATCATCGTATGATTCGTATATAGTTGATTGACCTTTTACATAATCAACTTCTATATTAAAGTTTGGTGCTCTTAATGGTAAAGCGTTTGTTTCTGGTTTACTTGTTACTACTACTCTTTGGATAATAGGTAACGACATTAAACGAGATACCCATAATGTATCGTTCTTATTTATATTTACAGGTAATGCTTCATATAATTTTAATACAATACTTTTACTTATTTCACCATCTGGAATACTATTACCTACACTATCTTTTTTGAATTTGGTAAATGTACTGTAATCTATATCCCAATTAGAAACTAATATTTCTTTGTCATCAATATCAAATGAAGCTAAGTGAGATAAATATTTTTGTTCGTTTCCTAATGATAAGTTTAAATTAACGGCAATTGCATCAAACAAACTAGTTTTTAAATCTTGGGTAGAAACATATATTTGTTCATCTTCAAAATTAATAGTAATTCTTTCTATTTCACCTTTAACATTTCCATTATACGGAATAATTAATAAATCTAATGGTGAATTAATTATTTTTCTATTTTTTAAATCTTTATAGTTTAAACTAATAAAATCTTTATTAGAAAACTTTCCTAACGCAGTATTAGCATCTTCTTTAGAATGATATACTAATACAGTAGTTGCTAAATTGGACTCAAATGTTACTTTAAAATTAACATCACCAAATGTATATGAGGGTATGTATACATCGGTAGGATAATCAATTTTATCAATTATCGGTGTATCAAATATTTTAGATAAGGTAACAATAACATATTCCACATTTCCATCGCCATATAAATTGGAACTTGGAACTAATGCTATTTTAAATGCACCCTCATTATTTAAAAAATCTTTCTTTAAATCTAAATCTATTTTTGTACGAAGTAAACCTGTCGCACTTACTGCTACATTATATTGTTTATACGGTGTAGTTACTTTAACAAAATCTGTATTTTTTAAATCAAAATCAATTGTAATTAATTTAGAATCGGTTGTAGATGCATATATTGATTCTAAAATACTTTGTTGTATTGTATTAGTAGTTAATTTTAATACTGGATAATCTGCATTATCTGGTTCTACTTCTACTAAGATTAAAATGTTTTTATTAAAAACCGATGCATCAATATTAAATACCGTATCATTTACAACATTGAAATCACCTAAATTTAAATCAGAATTTTCACTAAATTTGTCAGTATATTGCCATCTAATACTTTTAAATAAAAATTTATCAAATCCACTAAGTTCTATTTTAACAGGACCCGCTACCCCATTGGAATTTGCAAACCTTACTTCATTTTGTATTTTTGTATTAACTACTCCATTTGGTACATCGCTTGAGGTAACTTTAATATTTACTTCATTATTTAATATATCGTTTTTGTAATTTGAGATAAATTGAATAGCTTGTGTAATTGTATTTGTTACTACTTTTACCGCAACTTTATCTAAATCAAATTGTAAATCGGTGGTCAATGGTAATTCATAATCCGTACTACCTTGATAAACATTATCACCATTAAATTGTTGTATTTTAATACCAGGAATATTTACACTTTCTGTTTTTTCTACTAAACGTGTATTAATACCACCACTATTCCAGCCATCATAATACCCCATCCCCCCAAATCCTGAATTTCCACCCATCCCCCCAAACATAGAACTGCCGGCATTAAATCCAAAATTACCACCATAATCAGTTACCCATTCACTTGTACGAATATATTTTGGAATTACGGTCTTTACTAGTGCAGAATAATTTTTTGATTTAAAATTATCATTTACAATTGGTTTAATTAAAAGTGTATCGTTAATTGTATTTGAATCAATTAAAACAGTAGCACCTTCTTGATATACATTATTTTGTATATTGAATGTAATTTGATTTTTAAATTCACTTATATTGGATAAGTTTAATTTTATATCACTTCCGGGGGTTGATTTAGGCACAGGCACCGGCATTCCAACATCACCACCAAATCCACCACCACCACTATTTCCACCACCACCGAACGCACCTCCACCTGAAAGGCTACCATCATTCAATAACTCTCCCATTGGATTATATAAATAATCCCAGTTATCCACCGGCTTCATATATTGTCTATTGTGTCGTATTGCCATTATCTATAAATATCCTATTATTACTTTTATATTATTAATATTACTTTGGTCTTATTTTACCAAAAATCCCACGGTTTAGTGTAGTTGATGCATCAGCAAACGTACCACTCCCAAATAACCCACCAATACGTCTAGTTCTATTATTACCAGACTTAACCGGTTTCACCGTATCAGGGACAGGTTTTTCAACCGGTTGTATGTCCGGTTCAACTCCTGCTTTTATAGAACGATCATCTTTTATCGGTGTATTTGGTGTAATTGTAATTGTTTTATCTAATCCTTTTAATTTATCGTTTTGTGTTAGATTAGAAGTAGCGGTAACCGTAGTTGTTATTAATGATTGCAATAATTGATTATCTACTTTGGTGTTTATTACATCTTTTATATCTTGTGGATAATCTACGAATGTAATATTTTTCATATTGTAATCAATAGAATCACTTAATCTATTTGTTAATAATTGTCCTACTTGTTGTACATTATAAAACTCATCTAAATCAATTGGTTGCGATGACAATTGTCCATAATTAGAATTACCCAAAATATATTCTTTACCTTCAAATTGGTTATATAAACTTTTTTTAAAATCTGTAAATATTTTTTCTTTAAATGCTTTATATTGTGAATCGTTTCCAAACTTA
>Ga0209353_10002053_pt1 | contig 11157 bp, 10 predicted proteins | sample LauGreSpBDMM15SD_2_FD_187561 | JGI IMG/M metagenome (GOLD analysis project Ga0209353, IMG submission 187561) | Freshwater lake microbial communities from Lake Michigan, USA - Sp13.BD.MM15.SD (SPAdes) (version 2) | ecosystem: Environmental > Aquatic > Freshwater > Lake | place: Lake Michigan...
TTTTATAAGTGCTAGAGAAAAAGCGCAAATTTTGGTAGGCAATGAAAGAGCAAAAACACAATTACCTGCGGTGCAATATGGTAATTATATGGGCTATTTAGGCTTGGCTAAGAGTGGTTTGGAAGAACCTATGAGTACCCATTCCGATCACTTCAATACTAATTTTGCATACAGTAGTGCTGCGTATAGCAAGGGAGGTACCTTCTTAGGTTTCTTGGGTTATATTATTGGTGATTCAGTGCGTGATAAAGTATTAATAAACTATTATAACACTTGGAAATTTAAACACCCTAATGCAAATGACTTTATTCGTGTGGCCGAAAAAACAAGTGGTATTCAATTAGAATGGTTTAAAGAATATTGGGTGAATAGTACCAAGACGGTTGACTTTGGTTTAAATGACATTCAAGCCACTGCAACAGGTGCCATTATTAGTTTGCAACGCATTGGCAAAATGCCAGCACCATTGGAAGTGTTAGTGACATATAAGGATGGTACAAGTGAGTTACATTATATACCATTAGATTTAATGTTGGCAAATAAAGTAGCAGAAGGCAATGACAATAGAATTGTACATCCTGAATGTAAATGGGTACAACCTACTTATACTTTTGAAACTTCAAAGCCATTAAGCGCATTAAAGTCCATTGAAATTGACCCAAGTTTTAGATTGCCAGATGTAAACAGAAGTAATAATAAATTAGAGATTCCTAAATAAAATTTTATCTATTTCTTCACTTGTATAATATACTTCTCTTTAAAATACTCCTCCTGGAAAATGTCGAAAATGGACATCATTTTAGGACGAACCCCACTTTCAAAAATCTCTTGATGCAAGTCGCCCCCTTTTAAGCAAATGAGTCCATTGGGTTGGTTCGGTTTTTTATGAATAATAGGACCAGCCCATTTCCATAAATCTTTTAAAGGAGCCACTGCACGACTTATAGCGTAATCAAACTTTTTATTTTTAATATCCTCTACACGGGTGTGTTGTGTTTTAATATTTTTGATACCTACCATCTCACAAACGGCATCTACTACTTTTAGTTTCTTCGCAATACTATCCACTGCTAAAAACTGCACTTCGGGAAAAAATATCGCCATGGGTACGCAGGGAAAACCACCACCGCAACCCATATCAATCACCTGGGTTCCTTTTTCCCATTCTGCAATGGCTGCAATGCTTAATGAATGTAATACGTGGTGTAAATAAAGTTGATCAATGTCCTTTCGGGAAATCACATTTATTTGACTATTCCATTCGGTATAAGCCGCTTCTAATCCAGCCAATTGTGTTAATTGGGCAGGGGTAAAATCGGCAAAGTATTTGGTAATTAACTCCAATTTTTGTTCGGTGCTTTCCATACGCTTGGCAAGGTAAATAAATAATAAAAGAAAGACCAGATATCAAATAATAAATACCATGGCCATAAATCTAATTCGTTTAATTTTTTCATGGTCACTCTTAACACAATGCCTTGAATTAAAAAACGTACTCCCCATATGCTAGTTAGTAATATATATTGCTTGGTAAATACTAAAGCAGCTATTAAAACAGGATACACTAAAAACTGACTAAAAGCATACATTGCCAATAAAATAGCGTGGTGAGTTTTATAATATTTACTAGTGGTGTAGTGTCTATATTTTTGTGTCATCCATTCGTTAAAACTAGTTTTTGGCTCACTTAATGTATGGGCCTCTTTATCAATAACGATGGCAGTATTTTTTTTATTAGCTACCTGATTAATAAATAAATCATCATCCCCACTTGGCATTTGATTAATAGAAGAGAAACCTTTGTTGCGTAAGAACACATCTTTTTTATAAGATAAATTACGACCCACTCCCATATAAGGCATGCCTGCTAGCGCATAGGAGAAATATTGTAAAGCCGTTTGAAAAGTCTCAAAGCGAATTAATTTATTTAAAAAACCAGGCTTCTTTTTATAGGCACCATAGCCTAATACAATTTCAATATCATCATCATATCCATCCTGCATTAATTGCATCCAGTTTTCGCTTGCTGGCACACAGTCTGCATCGGTTAACAATAAGGTTTCATTTTTAGCCGATTTAATACCCATAGACAAAGGAAACTTTTTCCCATTAATCATTTTTGCGTCTTGAGATAGGGTAACAATATTTAAGTTTTTAAATGACTTTCTAAACTCTTCCAATAAATACCGAGATTCATCCTCCGAATTATCATTCACTAAAACAATTTCATGGGTGGTACTATATTGTTGAACCAACACACCTGGTAAAAAGTTGGCTAGGTTTTCGGCTTCGTCGCGCGCACAAATCACCACAGAAATAGGGTGTTCTACATTCACTGCTTTTTTAGGCTTCTTATAAATTGCCAATCGTAGGAAAAAAAATAGATAGTAAAACAGCTGAATTGCTATTATGCAAGCGAATGCACCTATCAGGATATTTGATACGGGTAGGTTAGTAATCATAGTACAAAAGTAAGACTATTTGACCTTACCTTTGCTGCATGGCTGCATTAGCATTTGAATTAGCATATCAGAGTAAGGTGGGGGCATCCCGCGCAGGTACCATTACCACCGATCATGGGATTATTGAAACACCTATTTTTATGCCAGTGGGTACCATTGGCTCAGTAAAAGCGGTTACCCAACAGCAATTAAAGGCCGACATTCATGCACAAATTATATTAGGCAATACCTATCATCTTTATTTAAGACCCGGCACCGAAATTTTAGAAGCAGCAGGTGGACTTCATAAATTTATGGGATGGGACCGACCTATCTTAACGGATAGTGGGGGCTATCAAGTTTTTTCATTGGCCAACAATCGAAAAATTAAACCGGAGGGGGTAGTTTTTCAATCGCATATTGATGGCAGTAAACATTTGTTTAGTCCAGAAAAAGTAATGGATATTCAACGAAGCATTGGTGGAGATATTATTATGGCATTTGATGAATGTCCTCCCATACCAAGTACCTATGAATATGTGAGAAAGAGTATGGATTTAACCCATGTTTGGTTAGATAAATGTTTTAATCGTTTAGCAGAAACGCCGGACTTGTATGGGCATACACAAAATTTATTTCCTATTGTGCATGGCGGGTTAAATAAGGATTTAAGAAAAGCTTCTTGTGAATATATTAGTTCCAAAAATGCAGTAGGCAACGCCATTGGGGGGTTAAGCGTGGGCGAGACCGAGGAAGAGATGTATGAATTTACGGCACATTGTTGTGAATATTTGCCGGTTGACAAACCCCGTTATTTAATGGGGGTAGGAACGCCTTGGAATATTTTAGAAGCCATTGATTTAGGGATAGATATGTTTGACTGTGTGATGCCAACGCGCAATGGTCGCAATGGCATGGTATTTACTTCCCAAGGAGTGATAAATATCAAGAATAAGAAATGGGAGAAAGACTTTTCACCATTGGATCCAGGTATACCTAATGAGTTAAGTCAATATTATACAAAGGCTTATATGCGCCATTTGTTTGTAGCAGATGAAATTTTAGGATTACAATTGGCGAGTATTCAAAATTTATCCTTTTATTTATGGTTGGTAGGCGAAGCCAGAAAACATATTATTGCGGGGGACTATAGTAGTTGGAAAGTGGACATGATTCAACAAGTAAAAACGAGATTGTAAATTTAATAGCGTGAAAAAATTAGACTGGTATATATTAAAAAAGTTTTTGAGAGTTTTCTTCTTCTCTATTTTTTTATTTGCAGTCATTGCAGTTGTTATTGATGTGAGTGAAAAAACGGATGATTTTGTGCGCTCCGGGTTATCTGGTCCAGAGATATTTACACACTATTATATTGGATTTATACCACATATTATTGCGTTACTTTTTCCGTTGTTTGTATTTATTGCCGTTATTTTTTTTACTTCCAAAATGGCGGGTCAAACCGAAATTGTGGCCATTTTAGCAAGTGGAACTACTTATAACAGATGGCTACGTCCTTATTGGATTGGAGGCGTATTATTAGGTTTATTATTATGGGTTTCTAACCAATGGATTGTTCCAAAAGCAAATAATATTAGAGGAAGTTTTGAAGCCGCTTATGTAGACGCGCACTCTAGTTACAATGCATTAATAACTACTTCTCCGGATGTTTATTTTAGGATTGACTCTTTTACTTATGCGGGTATTTATGGTTATGATACGGCCAACAATAGAGGGAGGGGTTTCTTTACATATCGTGTTGAAAAAGGAAAAGTGGTAAGTAATTTAAGAGCAGAAAATATAATCTGGGATACAGCCACAAAAAATTGGCGTTTAACGGATGTGATTGAAAGAAAAGTATTGGATAGTAAAGAATCTGTAAGCTTTACTATGGAGATACGAAAAACGTATCCATTTAAGCCAATAGATATTAAAAAAGACAAATACACGAAGGATAAACTGACAACGACACAACTTATTAATCAAATTAAGGTGGAGGAGTTAAGAGGTTCTGAGGGGCTGAATGAATTAAAAATTGAAAGGTACCGAAGGGACGCAACACCAATCACTGTTTTACTCTTAACCCTCATTGGTGGAATTATTGCAGGAAGAAAGGTAAGGGGAGGGAGTGGTTCGCATTTGGCACTAGGTTTTGTAATTGCTGCCTTGTTTATTATCACCGATCGGTTCTCTACCATCTTTTCGACTAAGGGAAATTTACCCCCTTTATTGGCCGCATGGATTCCCAATTTGATTTTTATATGGGTGGTGTATTATTTATACAAAAAAGCGCCTAAATAAGCCATTTTTAGTTAACTTTACGCGTCATTTTAAAAAGGTGACGATCATCAAAAACTAAAGGGTATTTATGGAAGCTATAAAAGATCTGTTCAGTGTAAAAGCAACTGCTGCTGCTGCTGAGATAAAAGAAATCATTAAAACACACGGTGAAAAGACAATTGGTGAGGTAACCCTTGCCCAAGCATACCAAGGAATGCGAGGCATCACCGGCTTGGTAACGGAAACAAGTTTATTAGATGCACAAGAAGGTATTCGTTTTAGAGGCTTCTCTATTCCTGAATTACAAGATCAATTACCAAAAGCACCAGGTGGGGATGAGCCATTGCCAGAAGGTTTATTTTATTTAATGATGGTGGGAGAAATTCCTAAAGCGGAAGATGTAAAGGAGATTACTAATAATTGGCAAAGAAGAAGTCATGTACCATCACATGTATTTGATGTAATTGATGCCTTTCCAATTAGTGCACATCCGATGACCATGTATGTTGCTGCTGTAATGGCTTTACAAACTGAAAGTAAGTTTTCAGCAGCGTATGCAAAGGGCGTAAATAAAAAAGATTACTGGCAATATACCTATGATGATTCCATGGATTTAATCGCAAGATTACCAAGAATCGCTGCATACATATACCGAAGAAAATATAAGAACAACGAACATATTCATCCCAACGGATTATTGGACTGGGCAGGTAACCTTGCTTATATGATGGGCTTTGAGGACGAGAGTACAAAAGAATTAATGCGTTTATACATGACCATTCATGCAGATCATGAAGGGGGGAATGTATCGGCACATACAACGCACATAGTAGGTTCTGCTTTGAGTGATCCTTATTTAAGTTATGCAGCGGGTATGAACGGTTTAGCTGGTCCTTTACATGGTTTAGCGAATCAGGAAGTAATCAAATGGATTTTTGAAATGCAAGAAGCCATTGGTTCAGATAGTCCAACCAAAGAACAAATTGTGGACTATGTTCAAAAAACATTGGCATCAGGAAAAGTAGTTCCAGGATATGGTCATGCTGTATTAAGAAAAACGGATCCTCGATTTACCGCGCAAATGGCATTTGGTAAAAAACATTTACCAGACGATAAATTAGTAAACACAGTTTGGAATATTTATGAAACGGTGCCTCCCATTTTAGAGTCCTTAGGGAAAGTAAAAAACCCTTGGCCTAACGTGGATGCACATAGTGGTGCTTTATTAGTTCATTATGGTATTGTAGAATATGAGTTCTACACGGTGTTGTTTGCAGTAAGCCGTGCCTTAGGCGTATTGGCTAGTTTAACTTGGGATAGGGCTTTAGGTTTCCCGTTAGAGCGTCCTAAATCAGTTACCACAGAAGCGGTGAAGCTCTGGTTAGATGGCAAAGGAGAGATTTAATAAATAATTAAAATAATATAATAGCATCCAATAGGGTGCTATTTTTTTTGCACTCAACTTATGCATTCGGTTGATAATGAAAGTAGTAGAAAATTTTCTGAGTCTTGATGAAGCCATTTATTAAAGTATTTACATTAAAAAAAATCGTAACTTTATAGTCAATAATCTTACTCTTATGCAAAGTTTAATTTTTTTAGGCGTTATCGCACTAATCATATTCTCTAGTTTAATAACAGTAAATCAAGGTACGATTGCCGTGATTACTATGTTTGGTAAATACCGTCGAATTTTAATGCCAGGCCTAAGATTCAAAATTCCTTTTATTGAGAATATCTATAAAAGAATAAGTATTCAAAATCAAAGTTTGGAATTGGAATTTCAGGCTGTTACCATTGACCAAGCCAATGTATATTTTAAGAGTATGTTATTATACTCTGTACAAAACTCTACCGAGGAAACGCTTATTAAAGTAGCTTTTAAATTTATAAGCAATAAGGACTTAATGCAGGCATTAGTGAGAACGGTAGAAGGAAGTATTAGAGCATTTGTCGCTACTAAAAGACAAGCAGAAGTATTAACAGCTAGAAAAGATATTGTAGACTATGTTAAAGACCAAATTGATCATAGTTTAGAGGAATGGGGGTATCATTTACAGGATTTACAAATTAACGACATCACTTTTGATCAGCAGGTAATGGATAGTATGAGTAAGGTGGTAGCAAGTAATAACTTAAAGGCTGCGGCGGAAAATGAGGGCCAAGCCTTATTAATTACTAAAACCAAAGCGGCGGAAGCAGAAGGTAATGCAATTAAGATATCGGCACAGGCCGAAAAAGAAGCTGCTCAATTAAGAGGCCAAGGGGTTGCCTTGTTCAGACAAGAAGTAGCTAAGGGAATGAGTGAGGCTGCAGAAGAAATGAAGCAAGCGAACTTAGATACCAATGTGATTTTATTTAGTATGTGGACTGAAGCCATTAAAAACTTTGCAGAATTTGGAAAAGGGAACGTCATATTCTTGGATGGTAGTCCAGAGGGGATGGATAAAACTATGAAACAAATGATGGGGTTAATTACAAGTAAAGATGAAAAGAAATCTTAATGATTAGCTTCTTCAAAATATATATGATGAGGTATTCCTTGTTTTTTATCTTGATCCTGTTTTGCAGTTTCAAAGCAGACCCGCCAACGGAGAACGAAGTATATTGTTATATTGTAAGTATTGGCATTAAAAATCCAGAAATTGTTTTGAAACAAGCAATTTACGAGTCGGGCCATTTTAAGTCCAATATTTTTAAAACTAAAAATAACTTATTTGGTTTTAGAAGAACAATGACCTATTTAACTTATAAAGATTGGAAGGCCTGCGTTGATTATTATAAAGTTTGGCAGGATAAGCGTTATAAAGATACGAACCAGGACTATTATACTTTTTTACAAAATATAAATTATAGCGGGTATGATAGATATAAATATGTTAAAGAGTTGAAAAGAATCAAAATAAGGGGTTCTTTAACATGTAAATAGTAAAATAAGTAAAGTAATAGAATCTTATTTGATGAAAGACAAACTGTTTACGCCCTTTATTATTTTATGTTCAGTAATTATCCTATTACTTGCTTCTTCTTATTTTAATGTAAGTTCTATCCGTTTTTTACATCTCAAGAACATTGATTTGCTGTCTGATATAAGAAAACAGCAATCTCCTAAACCCTTGCCACTTCCGATTGTAGAAATAGATTCAGTTATTGTCAATAGCCAATACAAGCAACCCACAGACAATACCATGGTCATTGATTATGGAGTAGATTCAAATGCATCCATCACTCATTTTTTTGCTAAACTAGATGCAATAAAATCGAATCCTAAAAAAATGCGCATTGCGTATTTTGGTGACTCGTTTATTGAAGGCGATTACGTTACCGACGAGCTAAGAAAAAAAATGCAATTAGCATATGGAGGAAATGGAATTGGCTTTATGCCTATGCAGTCCATTGTAGAAAGTGATTACAACAATATTAGTTTCAAGTCCAATAAAAACTGGTTAGATAATAATTTTATATCAAGTCCTAATAATACCCTCTTAGGATTAGCGGGACATGTATTCTATGCCAATGGTAATGCCACCAGCACTTATGCGCCAAGGAAAGGGGGTAGTTTTAATATGGTAAAATTGTATACAGGTAAATCAACTACAACCAACCCATCCGTTACAGTAGCAAAGGATAATGTAAGTCAAGCCTTTACGCTAACCAATTCTAATTTAGTGAATGAAACAACCATTAGTGCACAGCCTATCCGTGAAATAAAAGTAACCAGTGTTGATAATCAATTGCCTATTTATGGAATTAGTATTGAGGATGCAACTGGTATTTATATAGATAATTATGGATTTAGGGGGAACTCGGGATTGCTGACCAATAAGATTTCGGAGGACATGATGAGGCAATTTAATGATTACTTCAACTATGATTTAATAATTGTTCATTATGGATTAAATGCTGTTTCGCATGGCAATGTTAAATTTACATGGTTTGAAAATGCGCAAAGCAAGCTCATTAAAAAAATACAAAGTGCCTTCCCTAATACACCCATACTTTTAATGAGTACAAGTGACATTGGATACAACCAAGACGGGACTTGGGTTACTGAGCCAGGTGTTCCCTATATGGTATCAACACAAAGAAGTATTGCTAAGAAAAATAAAATTGCATTTTGGGATTTGTATTCTTCCATGGGCGGTGAAAATACGATGGTGAACTGGGCCCAGCAATCACCAAGATTAGCTGCATTGGATTATATCCATTTAAATGGGCTAGGGGCTAAAAAAGTAGCTGATATTTTTTATGATAAGCTAATGACTACTAAAAGTCATTATGAAAAAAACAAGTTAAAATAAATGACAGCGATTGATTATCATAGAATATTGGAGTCATTTGTTTACAGTGAAAAGAATCCACTGATGTTTAATAGTGGCTTTTTCTTATACTTTTTTTGTTTTTTCTTAATGGGGTACGCTTTATTTTTTAAAACGAGTAAAGCGCGTATCTATTTTTTAACATTGTTTTCCTTATACTTTTTTTATAAGGCTTGCAACTGGTATGTAGGATTTATTGTGCTCGCTGCTATTATTGATTTTAAATTAAGCAACATAATTTATATCATGCCCGTAGGTTTAAAACGAAAGCTATTACTTTGGACAAGTATTTTTTTAAACTTATTATTGCTTTTCACATTTAAGTACACCGATTTCTTTATTGGGTTGATGAATGATATTGGAAATTCTCAAATTAACTTATTAAAGCTTGCACTTCCTGTGGGTATTTCCTTTTATACCTTTGAAAATTTGAGTTATACATTGGATGTTTATGACGGTAAAGTAAAGCCACTCAATAAATTTATTGACTATTTATTCTTCCTGTCATTTTTTCCAAAACTTATGATGGGACCTATTGTTAGAGCAAAAGACTTTTTACCACAAATAGCCAAAAAGCCTAGTGTAAGCAATGAGCAAATAGGGGAAGGGTTGTATTTGATCACTGCCGGCATCATTAAAAAAGTAATTATCAGTGATTACATTAATGCCAATTTTGTACGTATTATATTTGACAATCCAAGTGCCCATTCCGGAGCGGAATGTTTAATGGCCTTGTATGGTTATGCCATGGTAATATATTGTGACTTCTCAGGGTACGCTGATATGGCTATTGGGATGGCAAAATGGATAGGCTTTGAAATCAATATTAATTTCTTATCTCCTTATCAGTCTAGCTCCATTACTGAATTTTGGAAACGATGGCATATATCATTATCCAGTTGGTTAAAGGACTATTTATATATCCGCTGGTTGGGCGGGAATAAAAAAGGCAAAATTAGAACCAAAATAAATTTAATTATCACCATGCTATTGGGTGGTTTTTGGCATGGTGCGAGTTGGAACTTTATATTTTGGGGCGCGCTTCATGGGGTAGCACTTGTATTGGATAAAATGTTTAACTCCTTTTTTGGCAAATTCATTCCTAAGACAAAATTTTCAAGAATGATAGGGATTATTATTACTTTTCATTTTGTATGTTTCGGTTGGATCTTTTTCAGGTCTAATACTTTTGCCAATAGCTGGGTATTTATTGAGAAAATTATACACCAGTTCAAACCTGTTTCCTACCTTGAGTTTTTCAAAGGGTATTCCAGCGTTTTTGTATTGATTGGTATTGGATTTATGCTGCATTTTATTCCAACCCGCATTGAAAAGGCTTATCAGCAATTCCTAGTTAAAACGCCGGTCCCAGTAAAAATAATTTATCTCTTTATCTGTATCCTTATTGCTATTCAGTTTAAACAAGCCGACGCCATAAAGCCTATTTATTTACAGTTTTAGGTTTCGTTACTTTTCTCTTTGCTATTCACCCATTTGCACTTAGTTTTGCAGCCCTAGGGGAATTAGCTCAGTTGGCAGAGCGCTTGCATGGCATGCAAGAGGTCAGCGGTTCGAACCCGCTATTCTCCACTAGTTAATAAATTAATCAAACTCGCCATCGTGGTTGAAAAATACCAATGCTCCTCCAACGATTGCACCTATAATTTTACCCCATACCGGTAAGGCTTTTAACCAAATTGCAAAGTCTAATAAATAACTGGTTAATCCTGTTAGAAATGAGCCTGCATCAGAATCATTATTATTTAAATCAGATAGGCTACTACGGTAAGTTTCATTGATCCAATCCGAACTGACGAACATGCCGCCAATGCAAATTGCAGCTAAGAGAATGCCTGCCCAAAAAAGTATATATCTTCTTATATCTTTGAAAACTTGTGCGTTTTCTTGTGCATCATTATTCTTTTGTTTCATATTTATCTATTTTAAATTTAATAATTTAAACAAAATATGATGGAAAACGATAAGACACAAAACCCCGCATTGAGCAAAACGGCTGTTAGCGATAGTTGCGGGAATGTTAAGTATACCCGTAATACATTAGAAGCAAGGAAATATTTAGAAAGTCAAGGATTTAAAGGACTTTCATTTTTTCAAGA
>Ga0209353_10002054_pt1 | contig 11156 bp, 8 predicted proteins | sample LauGreSpBDMM15SD_2_FD_187561 | JGI IMG/M metagenome (GOLD analysis project Ga0209353, IMG submission 187561) | Freshwater lake microbial communities from Lake Michigan, USA - Sp13.BD.MM15.SD (SPAdes) (version 2) | ecosystem: Environmental > Aquatic > Freshwater > Lake | place: Lake Michigan, USA...
CATAGGCAAATTCTATTTTTTTTTTTTTTTTTGAGAAATATTGGCCTAAAACCATTTGTTGAAGAAGGTTTTTAAATATTGTATTTTTATGGAATAGACCTATTTATTCTTTAGCAAAATTCGTCTAGGTACCCTTGTAAATATTTAGGATTAACACTATACCGTCTGCCTCTTATCCAACTTTAAAGATGCTGTATACACCTATGCATAACTTAAAAATTTGTGTCAGGTTCACTTTTTATTGTGTAATGTCATATATTTTTGATATTGGAGAATAAACTCTCCATTCGTAAGTAAGTATTTTTTCTTTTCCCGAAATATGTTTGACAAAGATTTTCTTTTCTGCTTTACTTCTAATTTTGCCTACTTCCATATTTACCAATAAATTCCTCATCTACTTCAACTTGACTAATCATGGGGTATTTTTCACTACTTTTCATTGCCAGACGAACTTTATGTTGAAGTTGTAAAGCCCTCTTTCGATTTATTCCAATTGTCTTAGTTAATTGTTCGGCCGATATACTTTTAGTCGTTGCACTCATGTTAAATACAACATGCTATGCCTTTTCTGTACTAAATTTGACCTTATGAAAAAGGGTACCAAAGCCTGGAGAAAAGATTTGCAAGTAATTTTTGCATCTTTTAAAATGAGCTTTACTACAATGATGTTCTTCGTTTCCTCCACGACTAGGGCAATTAAAACCATTAAATAGCACTATTGATTTTCAGATTTTTTAATCGTATGGATTTATATATTGATTTTTGCTACAATTGATTATTAGTCTTAAATCATCAAATAAGCTATATTTTTATCTCAAAAAATTGAAATGATTTTATTATATTTGTCGCTTCACGATAAAAGATTTTGATTCAAAAATAGATTATCAAGGAAGTTTATTAAAAAATAGTTTTATGACACAAAAATCAAAAATCATCTATACCATTACAGATGAAGCACCTATGTTGGCAACATATTCATTTTTGCCAATTGTCCAATCTTTTACTTCAAGTGCAGGAGTAGCTGTGGAAACCAGAGACATTTCTTTGGCAAGTCGTATCTTAGCTAACTTCCCTGATTTTTTAAAAGATGACCAAAAGGTTGGTGATGCCTTGACTGAACTTGGTTTGTTAGCAAATACTCCAGAAGCAAATATTATAAAATTACCAAACGTATCCGCTTCAGTACCTCAATTAAAAGCGGCTATTGCTGAGTTGCAAAGTCATGGTTATGCAGTGCCAAGTTTACCCGAAGACCCAAAAACAGAGGAAGAAAAAAGCATTAAAGCGAGATATTCTAAAGTTTTAGGATCCGCTGTAAACCCTGTTTTACGTGAAGGAAACTCTGACCGTAGGGCACCAAAAGCGGTGAAGAATTATGCCAAAGCCAATCCGCATTCAATGGGAGCGTGGACAGCAGATTCAAAAACATCAGTGGCACACATGAATGAAGGTGATTTTTATGGTACAGAAAAATCATTGACAGTTGATGCTGCAGGCGAATTCCAAATTGAATTTTTCGGAAATGATGGTTCACAAAAAGTGTTACAAGGAAAATCTCCTTTAAAAGCGGGTGAAATCATTGACAGTGCAGTGATGAGTTTAAAAGCATTAAAAAGCTTTGTGGCTGAACAAAAAGAAATCGCAAAAAAACAAGGTGTATTGCTTTCAGCGCATTTGAAAGCTACAATGATGAAGGTTTCTGACCCAATCATTTTTAGTGCAATTGTTGAAGTTTATTTCCAAGATGTTTTTACCAAATATGCTGATTTATTCAAATCACTGAACGTGGATACGCGCAATGGATTGGGAGATGTATATGCAAAAATTGCTGGTCAGCCACAACAAACGGAAGTAGAAGTGGCGATTGAAGCAGCTATTGCTAACGGTCCTGCAATTGCCATGGTAAATTCTGATAAAGGAATTACAAATTTACACGTTCCTTCGGATGTAATTGTGGATGCTTCTATGCCTGCAATGATCCGTACTTCAGGACAAATGTGGAACAAAGAGGGTAAAGCTCAAGATACTTTAGCATTGATTCCTGACAGGTGTTACGCGGGTATTTATGTAGCAACAATAGATTTCTGTAAGAAAAATGGTGCTTTTGATCCTAAAACGATGGGCTCTGTTCCTAATGTTGGATTGATGGCGCAACAAGCTGAAGAATATGGCTCTCATGACAAAACTTTCCAAATGACAGCTGCAGGTACTGTAAAAGTAACTGACGGTAATGGAAATGTTTTTATGGAGCAAAAAGTTGAAACTGGTGATATTTTTAGAATGTGCCAAGTAAAAGATGCTCCAATTTTGGACTGGGTAAAACTGGCTGTAAATAGAGCACGTTTGTCGAATACACCAGCCATTTTCTGGTTAGATGAAAACAGGGCACATGACCGTGAGGTGATTAAAAAAGTGACTGCTTACCTCAAAGAATTCGACACTACAGGTTTAGATATTTCTATCATGAATCCTGTGGCGGCTACAAACGCAACTTTAATCCGTTTGAAAGAAGGTAAAGATACCATTTCAGTAACTGGTAACGTATTGCGTGATTATTTAACGGATTTATTTCCAATTTTAGAATTGGGTACTTCAGCTAAAATGTTGTCAATAGTTCCATTGATGAATGGTGGTGGATTGTTTGAAACTGGTGCCGGTGGATCAGCTCCAAAACACGTTGAACAATTTATTGAAGAAGGATATTTGCGTTGGGATTCATTGGGTGAGTTTTTAGCCCTGGCTGTTTCTTTAGAACATTTAGGACAAACTCAGCACAATCCTAAAGCATTGGTTTTAGCAGAAACATTGGATGCTGCAACAGAATTGTTCTTGATCAATGATAAATCTCCTGCGCGTAAAGTAGGTCAGATTGATAACCGTGGATCTCATTTCTATCTTGCATTGTATTGGGCACAAGCTTTGGCTGCGCAAACGAAAGACCTTGATTTACAGGCAACCTTCAAAACTATCGCGGAAGAATTGACTGCCAATGAAGCTAAGATAGTTGGCGAATTGATTGTTGCTCAAGGTAAACACCAGGAAATCGGCGGATATTACCAACCAAATTTTGAATTGGCAAGCAAGTCAATGCGTCCAAGTGATACATTCAATGCTGTTTTAGCAGAATTAACAGCTGTAAAAGCGTAGTTTTATAAGCAATATTATCAGCTTTGCTGCATGAAGAAATAGTCCCGATTTTGTCGGGACTATTTTTTTTGAAAAAAAAGACATCTGTTCAGGGTTTTATTGGGGTATAAAAATATTTGATTTATTCACAATGGGATGGTATTATTGTACATAAATCAATTTATTGCCTGTATTAAAATCTTGAAAGAATGACAAATAATTTTAAACCGATAACTACCAACTCTAAATTGAAAACCGATAATTTTTTCGAAAATGTTTACGAAGTGGTGAAGCTCATTCCTAAAGGAAGGGTGACATCTTATGGGGCAATTGCCATTTATTTGGGTGCTGCGAGGAGTGCAAGAATGGTAGGTTGGGCGATGAACAACGCGCATGCCATGCCGGAGATTCCAGCGCATAGGGTTGTCAATAGGGAAGGCGTATTGACAGGCAAACTCCATTTTGGCACTTTAAATGAAATGCAGGAATTGCTTGAAAAAGAGAATATTAAGGTATTAAATGATAAAGTGGAAAATTTTAAAAATATCTTTTGGGATCCGGTATCTGAACTTTTATAAAACCGTACACCTTTCACATTATAAATTACACTTTTCATCTTTCACTTCTCACCAAAAACATCATCCACCATTTTCGTTTATCTGCTACAATTTCATTTTTCTCTTCACAACAATCATGATGGTGGCTACAGGAATTAAATTCTTCAAGAAATAAATGTGCTTCAGGTCTAATTTCTAATTCGTTCAAAGGTGTTGATTGAACCGTATCTTCTTCAATATAAGTTTTCTTGTCTATGAATTGATTTAAGTCAGGTTGTCCGGCATTTATCCAGCAAGTATACCAAAGTGCTGCTGTCGATTTGATGGCTGCACGCATTTGTCTTTCTACCTGACCCGACAACATGTGGTGGTATGCTTTAGAGTAACTTTTGGAATAAACTTTTAAGTTCACGCTTCCCCTTTGTTCATAACTGAATTTTTTGTCGTTGGGAAATTGTTGGTCAAGTATTTTTTCAAAATTCAGTACTGAATCCAAAGCCGAATGTGCATTGACCACCATTTGCCAGCTATATTCATGGATGGAATTGATGTAAATTGCTTTTCCTGTAAACAAATCATATTGATTTGAAAATAACTCAGGCAATCGGGATTCCCAGAACCCATGAATTCCGACCTGATTGGTTAATTGTCCATTGTAGTTTTTAGTGGTATGCAAAGGAACATTGGCATCGGCAATATAATGACCTAAATCAGCTGAAATTCGGAGAATGGCAGGTGTATTTTTGGACTTGAAAGCCTCCGTAAGTTGGTAACATACACGTTGAATGTGCCATGGAACAATGCCGAATTTTAATAATGAATCTTCAGGGTAGTATTCTTTCAATTTGAAATAACTGTGGGGAAGTTTATAGATAGCACTGTCGCCATAATCTTCAAAATCAATGTAATGACGGGTGGCTTCTTCTTTTAGGATATACCTTCTTTTGTCGGGAGCGGTGGCTTTATCAGTTATAAAATCAATATGAATTTTGTAAAAGGAAAACATTTCTTTGGGCAAAGAAAATATGGCTATCCGATTGATTTTTTTATGGGCATAAAATCCCCAAGAATAACTGTGTAAATAACTGACAATGATCAATAATAAAACTAAATAGAATTTGAACTGCATCTTGAAAAAAATTAAAGAATGAAATTAATAATCAATCACAATAGTATAGAATAACTTATGGTTTTCAAACTAAATAAACTAATCATTGAGAAATTGAAAAAAAATATTTTTTAACAAGTATTGAATTATGTATGAAGATGAAAAAATGTTGCGCATTATATGTCAAATGTCAATTATGAACCTGAAATTATAGTGAGATATTAAGAAAAATATATTAATTTCGTCACTCACGAATGTTCTTACTTATGAGGATAATAGCTTTACTTATTTCATTATATTTCACCCAAAATATAGCTCTTAGAGCTCAATCCATTGATCCCATAGATCCTGTAGATTTAGAGAAAAGCGCTAACGAATTTTTTAAATCACTGAAATACCGTTCAGCACAAGAGGCGTATAGCGTTCTAGACAGTATTAAACCTGGAAATCCTGTGGTGACTTACCGTTTGGGAGTTTCGTACCTACACAATGGTTTCAAGAAAAAGGCTTTAGATTGTTTTATTAAAGTTTCTCAAAACCATCAAAACTGCCCAATTGAGTACCTTTATTATTTAGGAAAGGCATATCATTATAACCATAATTTTGATCTCGCCTGGGAACAATTCAATGAATATAAAAATTACGTAGTTTCCCATCATTTAGGGAACAAAGAAAAGTTAATTGATATAGACAGACGAATGGAGGTTTGTAAATCAGCCAAAGAAATTATGGCCAAACCTTTAGATATTAAAATCACGAATATTGGTTCATTGGTAAATTCTCCTTATGCAGAATATACGCCAATAGTAACTGCTGACGAACAAAAAATGTATTTCACAGCAAGAAAGCCCAATACCACAGGTGGCTTAAAAGATACTTATGACGAAGACTATTTTGAAGACATTTATGTTTCTGAAAAAACTGGTATTGGTTGGGGCACACCAAAAAGTGTAGGGGAGCATATCAATACCATGAACCATGATGCCATCGTGTCTATTACGGATGATGGTCAAAAATTGATTGTCTACAAACATGTTCATAACGAGATGTTTGACACTTATTCCGGAGATTTGTTTTACAGTGATTTGGAAGGGAGTCAATGGACAGATCCACAACCTTTTGACAATAATATCAATACGATTCACTGGGAACCAAGCGCTCATTTGAACTCTGATGAAAACTTGTTGTTTTTTTCAAGCAATAAACATGGTGGATTTGGAGGCACTGATATTTATGTTTCCAGCAAATTGCCTGATGGCAAATGGAGTGTCGCAGAAAACTTAGGTCCCAAAATCAATACCATGTATGATGATGATGCGCCTTTTATGATGCCAGATGGAAAAACCTTGTATTTTAGCTCCATGGGACATAAAAATATTGGTGGTCATGATATTTTTAAATCAGAAAAAGATTCTTTGGGGAATTGGACAACCCCTCAAAATTTAGGATATCCAATCAATACACCAGACGATGACTTGTATTTCTCATGGTCAGCCGATGGGAAAAGAATATATTTCTCTTCTATCAGAGAAGAAATTGGCGCTAGCAACTCTGATATTTACATGGCTGAACTTTCAAAAAGTGCTGAGCATGTAGTGGTTCTTAAAGGTATATCTTATAACAGTGCTACAAAATCTCCAACCAGTGTTAAGATTACCACTACGAATTTAACCACAGGAAAATTGGTTAGTGAACACCATTCAAATGAAGCAACCGGCAAATATGTAATTGTATTGCCTGAAGGGAAAAACTATAAAATTACCTTGGAAAAAAATGGTTATTTATTTCAATCTTTCAACTTGGAAGTACCTGAAAGCAAATCATACATTGAACTTGAAAAAAATATTTACATTGATTCCATTATTTCAGGCAAAGAAACATTTTTGAGAAATGTGTTTTTCGATGCCGGAGATTTTAAATTAAAAGAAACTTCTACTGCTGAACTTGATAAAGTATTTGAATTGTTAGAAGCATATCCAAATATGTTTGTTGAAATTGTTGGCAACATAGATGATATGCTTGATCCTGCTCATAATAAATTTTTGTCTGAAAACAGGGCTGCAACAATTCAGGAATATTTACTAAAAAAAGGAATTGATGAAAAAAGAGTTATTGCTGTTGGTTATACTGATGATGGGGCAAACAACAGTAATATTGAAGAAAGAATAGAGCATTTTAAACCTGCATTTCATATTGTGAGTAATATGAATTTTAATTACAACAGGGACAAACTCAAAACGCATTCCACCGGAAAAGTAAAACACCATAAACACGGTGAACCAATGGTAGGAGGTTTTTTGCATGAATCAATTTATTTCCCAGAAAATGAATCTATGTCATTGCATAAATTTTCTTCGCATCAATTGCAGCATATCATGTCGTTGTTGAATAAATACCCAAGTTTAAAAATAAGGGTAGAAGCACATTATGACGAAGATGGTGATTTAAAACACAACCAGCATTTGGCTATGGCCAGGGAAAAAATGGTGTATGATGAATTGATAAAATTAGGGGTAGATTCACAAAGATTAGCCTTAACGGCATATCCTGACAAACCTACAGGGACTGTAAATGCTGGTCATGAAAATTCCTTAAAAAACAGAAGAATTAAATTTAGGGTACTTAGTTTTTAATTACCTCTTGAACTGTAAGCACAAAATCTGAAATGAAATTCTATAAAATATTAATTTTTACCTATCTATTTGCTTTTACTACTATTCATGCAAATGCAATAGAAGTGTCACCTCAATCTCAGGTAAGTATTATTACTTGTGGGCCTGGTGATGAATTGTATTCTATATTTGGGCATACCGCCGTAAGGATTTATGATACCACTTCAGGAATGGATTTGGTTTTTAATTACGGTACTTTTGATTTTAGAACAGAAGGTTTTTACATCAAATTTGTAAGGGGAAAATTAGATTATATGCTAGATGTATCTTCCTTCAAAGACTTTATTGAGGTGTATTTGCAAGAAGATAGGAGTGTTACTGAACAAGTTCTAGACCTTAGTTTGTCTGAAAAACAAGCCCTTTATAATTTTTTAGAAAACAATTACAAAGGCAATAACAGGTATTATAAATACGATTTTTTCTTCGACAACTGTACCACCAGGGTGAGGGATTTGTTAACCACCGTTTTGGGAGATAAACTGGTCTGGAACCAGAAAGTGACCCTTGAAGACAAAACATTTAGGAAAACCTTGGACGATTATATTACTTCTATGCCATGGGTGAAATTCGGGTTTTACTTAGGATTGGGCAGTGTTACGGATAAAAATCCAAATTTTTATGAGGCGATGTTTCTTCCTGATAAGTTTCAAAAAGGCCTGGAATATGGCAATATTCAAGGGCGAACTATCTATAAACCTCTGGTAAATAAAACAATCAATATTTATAAAGCACAGGTAGTTCGTACAGCAAGCACATCTTTCGTTACCCCTGATTGGATATTCGGGGCATTATTGTTATTGGTAATTGTGTTGAGCTATTTGCAATTCAAAAATGGATTACAACCTTATTGGTTGGATTTATGGTTATGGACAAATGCTTCGCTTGCAGGAATATTGGTGTTGTTTTTATGGCTGGCAACTGACCACAAAGCCACGGCAAATAACATGAATTTTATTTGGGCCAATCCATTGTGTTTATTAGCATTAGGAACAATAGTAAATAAAAAAATGGGTAATTTTAAAATCAAAATTCAATATATCATTTTACTGTTGAATTTTAATTTAGCCATTTTTAGTGTGATTTTCTTTCAAAGTTTTCATCCTGCATTTGTCATGATCATGTTGATGTTGTCCATCAGGGCAGCAACAAACATTTGGAGTATGAAGAAATTTGCGCTCACCAGGTAAATAGCAATTGATTCACGTTAAAACATTAAACTAGTGAGTAAAAAACAAGCGCCTCTTGCAAGTACTAAAACCTCAACATCTTCTTCAACGCCAACACCATCGCTATTCTCTATAGCCATCCATAAAAACCTATTGGTGATGGTGGTTTGTTTAATCACTATTTTTGTATTGCAAAAACAAGTAATTGGTTACAATTGGGTTTGGAATACATTGATTAAAGAGAATTTAGCGATGCAACGCAAAATGCCTAACATCAGCGACCAACAAAAATCAGAAGCAAAAATGGGGTATGACATTACCTACATGAGCTATTTGGTTGAAAATACCCCTAAAAATGCGGTCATACTATTCCCAGATCCTAAAGAAATTTTGAATGATTCAATCACTGATCAGCCTAAATTCAGGACCACAAGTGGTGGGATTTATACCCCTTTATGGGTGCAGTATTTTGCTTTTCCAAGAAAAATTGTTTTTGCCAATGAAAAAGGTAAAAACCCTAATTACAATAAAATTACCCACGTGGCAATTGTCAACTATGCGGGTTATGAACATATCCCTTATCCTGTGGATACAACAAATAGACTAGGCATTTTGCCAATCAAATTGAACAACTAAACTAATCTTTTCAAAAATGATTGTTCTAGGAATTATATTACTGTTTTTTGTTGGATTATCTCTGCTCAATGCTATTTCAGATAAGTTTCAACTGTTGGAAAAAATTGGTTTATCCATAATAATAGGGATGGCTTTTTTTAGTTTTGTCATGCTTCCTCTTGATTTGCTCGGTATAAAAATTACCCAGGGTTCATTGGCTGTTTCAGGGATATTGGCCATAATCGCTTGTAATAGTAAGAATTATAAACTTATTTTTTCAGGATTGGAATTTGACAAAGCTGAAATCAAAAAGTATGGACTTAATTTTACCTGGTTGTTGTGTTTTGGTTTTATCGTTTACTTATTTAGTGCCATTGCTCAAAAAGCATTTTATTGGCCAACATTGGAGTACGATGCAGTTACAGGTTACGATTTGATGGCAAAAGCCATTGCCAACGATGGTAAATTAAACAACAGTTTGTTTGAATACATCAGAAGCTCAAGAGAATACAACAGGATTTTATACCCTCCATTTGTGGCATCTACCTTTGCTTATGGTTATATATTTGGATTAAAAACGGCAAAATTAATGACCCTATTACATTTCGGTGCTTTCATTCTTGTGTTTTATGCTTTTTTGTCAAAATACATCAACCGAACCGGTGCCATAATTTTCACCCTTGCCATGATGGTAACCCCGGAGTTTTTCTCTCATGCGGCCATGGCACTTACCAATTTACCCAATGCCGTAAATGCTGGCGTAGGATTGATTTCGCTATACTTGTGGTTAACCAATAGGGATAAACGGTATTTTTATGTGTCCATGATTATGATTGCTATCAACAACTGGACGCGTTCTGATTCGGTAGTTTTTAGTATAGTATGTGCAGGATTTTTATTGCTGGATGCACTGAAAAATAAAACATGGAAAGAATGTATCATCCATCCATTGGTTACACTTATTCCTTTTATTGCCTGGAGCAATTACATCACAAAAGTAATACATGCAGAAAGTTCATCCGCTTATATCCAGAAATTCTTATTTTGGGATGGCGATAAAATTTCTAAAATGGCAGCTCAAATTAAAATTTATATGTTCAATGGTACTGATTTGTTTGGGATAACGTTTTTGTTTTTGTTTATCCTTATCTTCATTAACCTTAAAAAATGGAATCAAAAAGCCAATCTGTTTTTGTTGATGGGTATTGGTGCCTGGATGTTGTATACGCTGATTTATTATCAAATGGACAATGTTAAATTTGATGCCCTCGATTTTGTCATGAAGGTTTCCTACAAAAGGGGATTATTTTGTTTTGTTCCTCTTGCCTGGTATTACATTGCAACCAATCAGGCAATGGTGTGGGTATTTGATAAAATTGAAGACTTCTTGTACAAGTAATCTCTTCACCATTGAAATACTAATTTTGCTATATTTGACGTTCATAAATTAAGACAACTAACCCTAATACTCATGCCTACAATAATTGCCCCTTCAGTACTTGCCGCCGATTTTGCAAATATCCAACGTGATATTGAAATGCTCAACAAAAGTAATGCTGATTGGATCCATGTGGATGTGATGGATGGTGTTTTTGTTCCCAATATTTCTTTCGGTTTTCCGGTGATGGAGGCCATTAAAAAATACGCAACCAAACCATTGGATGTACATTTGATGATCGTACAGCCGGAGAAATATATAGAGGCTTTCAAAAAAGCTGGTGCTGATATACTTACAGTACATTATGAAGCATGCCCTCATTTACACCGCACCATTCAACAAATTAAAGCTGCCGGAATGAAAGCTGGCGTGGCCTTAAATCCTCACACTTCAGTAGATTTATTGGATGACATCATTGCTGACCTGGATTTGGTTTGTATCATGTCTGTTAATCCTGGTTTTGGAGGACAAAAA
>Ga0209353_10002056_pt1 | contig 11154 bp, 10 predicted proteins | sample LauGreSpBDMM15SD_2_FD_187561 | JGI IMG/M metagenome (GOLD analysis project Ga0209353, IMG submission 187561) | Freshwater lake microbial communities from Lake Michigan, USA - Sp13.BD.MM15.SD (SPAdes) (version 2) | ecosystem: Environmental > Aquatic > Freshwater > Lake | place: Lake Michigan...
TGCAGCAAAACTGATTTTTCATATTTTCAGAAAAAGAAACGGCCTCGCTTTTCAAAAATGGACATTTTAAAAATGTCCATTTTCAGAAAACTGCAACACAAATTTATTCAACGTTTTTGGTGGGAACCATATTTGTGGGAACAGTGAACTTATTTGATGGGTTTTCCTTCTTTGAACAACTCAATAATTTGGTTTTGTAGTTCGGTATTTTGGGCAAACGACTTCTGTAACTGTGCCTGGGTTTCTTGTATCTGTTTGCTTTGGTCAATCATGAGTTGTTTGAACTCTTGGTTTTGACGGAGTAGCTCGGCAATTGCAACAGAATCGTTAATAACAGTATTAACTGTTGATTCGTTCGATTCTTCTACAGATGTATCATATGTACATTTAATACCATGATTATGCAGACTTTGGCGATGTTTATATATTTTACCACACTCACATGTGTATGTATGTTGTTGTTGTTGTTGTTCGGTCGTTGGACCACTCGTTGTAAGTATAATATGTTTTTGAGTAAGTAAATGCTTGTTATAATCTTTTTTATTCACGGTATTATAGTGACATAATTCACAATTATATTGCATATGGTTTTCATGTGAACTATTTGCATTTGTGTTTGATGTATTATGTTTTATTACCATCTTATGATGTTTATTTGTTTGATTGTGGACTTCATGTGCAGTTTTCGTTTGAAAAAATACATTACATGGTTCACAATGCAGTAGTTTCTTTTCTGGTTTTATCTCCTTCGGTTGTGTCACTTTTGGTTTTGGCATCGGTTCAATGCTATTCAGCGTTGCATTATATTCTTCAAAATACTGCTGTTCCACTTTTCTGGCTTCATAATGGTCAGCACATTCACGAAATGCAATTATTTCCATCTTCCAATTGTTCCACCCACCAAATTCACGTATAACATTATACACCTTACAATTATAATTATCAGCCTTTGGATTTGCGCAACTACGTTTATGACCATGTTTGCGTTGCACAAAGTTCGTGGTATGACCGATATATACGTCTTTCACATCTGGATTCTTACAATGAATCTTATAAAACACTGTATTTGAATAATCAATATCTGTCTTTGGCATGATATAGATTATTATAAGAGTAAATTCTATATTGTTTCGTCTACAATAAGATTCTAAACACTTTCCACCCAAATATAAAAAAACACCGTTTTTGGTGGGAACTATAATTGTGGGAATTATGGCATATTTATATGTTCATAGGCTCGGGTCGTCAAAATCCATTGCAAACATATTATCATCATCGTCCGTGAATATATTAGGAGTGGCCGTCTCATATCTAGAATATATGTGATAACTACAGAGTGTCGCCATTATAGACCACAAAAATATATTCCATATTTGAAAACAATAAATGATAAAAATGAATATTTTCGAGATGTTACAATTGTTCATATCTACGAAAAACATGAAGCCCTTCGACTGGGTTATGGTCATGAATTGCCGACATATTGGACACGTATTTGCTACACTATACCATCTATTTACACAGCAAATATGTAACCACCCACCACACCCACAAAATTTCAAGTATATTTTCTGCGTTTTCCAATCAATCGGCGCGTCTTTATCATCTGTGTAGATTTCCAAACAAATTAAACATTCGCTCGATGGTATATTTACGATTTCTGGTATTTTATCGGGTAAATATTCATAATGGTCTATAACTCGAGGAACATGAAACATAATATATACTTTGGACATATTTATTGGTTCATGTGTTGCTCTAAACCATTGAAGAATTAAAATGGGACATTTTAATTTCTCAATGGTCAGATACCAGTAACGTTTTGAAATGACGCTCCGTAGGAGTGTCCCATTTTAAATCTTCGCTGGTATAAATGCGCATCTTCAATCATTCTCAATGACTCGAAAGTAAATCGTCTGTCGATTGGTTGGAAAGAAACATGCGCGCATCGGCTTTCTATCATCGTCTTCAATCTCACTAATCTTGTCAGTGTTTTCATGAATGACCTTCTTATAAATTTCAACAACATATCGAACATTCTCGAGTGCTGTGTAATAACTTTTGGTCACATTATCATTCATTTCAACCTTATACGGCTCTTTTTCACGAAGTTGCATGAACATGATAAGCTTTTGTGGAAGCCATGTGTCATATCTGCTTGGTCTATCCCACATTTCTAGTTCATCGTCTTCCGTATAAGGGGGTGCGTGATTTTCAACATAATAATACCCGTCAAAATGAATATATCCCTCTTTTCCGTCACAAAAATATTCTATTGGTTCTTGGCCATGTATATATGGCATTCGTTGATGGATACTATTTTCATAGTCACGAAAATATATTTGTCGTGTTGTCATTTACATATGTTTGATACAGAAATTCACACAAAAATACGAATGACATCATTTTGGTTGCAGGTTCTCCATTCTCTCCAAAAACTTCTATAAAAATAATCCAAAATATTATGATGCAGTTGATTTGTCGAGCTTTACTTCGGGCAATACCTTCTTGTAGATTTTCTTGTTCAGTTTACTTCCTTCTTCGCCGGCTCCCAACGTGTTCCAATGTGCTTTGTGGTAAAATTTATATTCGGGCGTGTCGAGTTCCGTTGCAGGAATACCACCATTAACTGGAAGGTTCAAATATAGTCAGCCATCAACAAAACAGGATGTTATAAATCAAATACCCAGGAAAATAATACAATTTGATATTCATGGAACTAGGTTAAATTCGTTTGATAGTTGTAGAGAAGCAGCCAGATATATCGGGTCTGCATCTGCATATACAACTATAAGCATGTGTTGTAATGGAAAACGTAAAACATCAATGGGATATATTTGGAAATATGAACCTATTGTAAAATAATACATACATAATAAGTATTTTAATTATTATGTAACTAAAAAGTGCGCGGTATGGGATTTGAACCCATGCGTTGTAAACAGTGGGTTGCGTATGATTCCAACAGAATCTCTTAAGTCCACCTCCTTAGACCACTCGGACAACCGCGCTTTTTTTGAACATAGTTTAACGACATATTCGGGTCGTAGATGCTCGAGAGCGGAGTTGAACCGCTGACCCTAGGCTCTCTTCGAAATTTTTCATAAGACCTATGCTCTAACCACTGAGCTACACGAGCAAAAAGACATTAAGGCCGTCTTGGAAATCCAGGTAACTTTATTGACAGTTATTTACACCATGTACACATACTATATATGCATCGTCTTTTTATATTGTTATTGCAAATGAGTTATAATTGTTGTATTGTATATTATTCATCAGTCAACACACAACCATATACTATTTCGCTCGTATAATATAATTAACGATACAATACTGGGGATAATACTCTTTTTGAGGACCATCTGCATTCTGCGATATAGGTATAGATGCAAATCCGTATCCCACTGATGTAGTTGCTACTTTGTTGCCACCGCGTGTTTCAGACCCGCGGCGGCCATTTTCGGCTGCTTCATTAAATGAAAATGAATGTGTATGTGGATAATGAGCATTAGTCAATTGTTTTACACCACCAGTAACTGTGCTTTTATAAGATATATTGGTTGAATTATCTACACCAAGCGGGAATCGTTTTTTAAAATTGGGCACCTTAAATACAGTTCCAGACCCACCGTATGTAGTACCAATGACATTATATAGTTCTGGATAGTCTATAACGCTTAAGTCTTGTCCATTGCATAATATGTATCCATCAATATTAGCAGTGACTGCATCTCCTCCCCATAATAATATTGTTCCTATATACGGAAAAACTGATTTTTGGATATTCGTACTAGAAAATTCTATTTGTTCACTCGTAATTTTAACCATGGTAATATATTATACACTATATATATTATCATGGTTAAAATTACGAGTAATACGATTGACTTAACTGATAATTTACAACAGTTTTCAAAGATGCCGGTTACAGGGTTAATTTCATTATGGACTGGTATATCTATACCAGCAAACACATTGTTATGTGATGGAAAAGAATATAATATTGCAGATTACCCCCTGTTAGCTAGTTTTTTAGGTCCGTCGTCTGCAACCAAATTTAGTGTACCCAATTTAAATGGGCGATTACCTCTTGGTGCGGATAATTCTAACACTATAACAAACGGTGGTGTTATGCTTGGTGGCGCTAACCAAATAAATAGTATCGGTCATTCACATACCGCAACTATAAATATGATTTGGAGTAATGTTTATAGGTATGACACGCCTGAAATTGGCGATGGGGCATGGAACTATTCTCTTATAGCAAGAACGACTACATTAACCACGGGGGCAAATACATCCGCCACTAAGATTGACTATCTACCCGAGTATACTGTAGTTAGGTATATAATACATACATAAGGGGTGACTGCAAACATAATTTCGCACTATACAGGTGCCTATTCAAAACTACGGTAAAGTTGGACCAACCCGTCCTTTACCTGTATAAATAACATACCTCACAACAAAATAGAGTGGTTTATGTGGCGTTCCAGATTGTGACATGGGTGCGGTACTATTAATATCTTTGACCCAATCCGCAGAAGAAGATGGACTTTCATTGTCCATATTTCCACCCTGCGTTAAGGAATTAAGATAGTAATGGCTAACATTAGGATGGCTGTGAATAAACTGATTTGAGTCTATCGTCCAACTTCCGCCTTTTCGCTGTCCGGCCACCGCATAATTATCTGTTGATATGGATGTATCATTTATATTATCAGCTCCAATCGGGAATCTATCTCTTAAATCTGGTACATTAAATTTAGTACCCTCCGTACCGCCATATTTATAATTTAAAACACCCGCCAACTCAGGGTAGTCTGCAACATTATATTCGGTTCCATCGCAAACCAAAAATGAAGTACCTAGTGTTATCGAATTTTTATGATACATTAGTATACTACCGACTGGTAGATGTAAATGTATCGACCCATTGATTAGAATGTTATTATTTGATACTGATACAGACGGTCCGGTCGGCAACGAATAAAACATAAAATAATCGGTGGCGTTCTCCCCCGATATTATGGTAGTAAATCTAGAATCAGTCTCGGTAGACAAATTCGTTTGCACGAGCGGATCCGGTATAATCCATGTATTTGTATCATTATTATAATTTGTAATAAATGTTTTATATATTTTCTGTATATTGGATCCATTCACTGTTGAAATTGAAAGATAAACCACGCATTTTACAAACTGTGCTCGCGCATCAGCGATTCGATACCATATTTTGTAAATTTCCAAAGAATTCGATGCGATTGATTGCGACGTAGCATATGCAATTTCAAGATTGTTCAATGAAGCACTCGATGCCGCAATTCCGGGTGAAAAAACAGGAGTTTCTGGTAAAAATTCAAATATTTTTGTGTAAGTTGTCAAATCCTGTGTTGTTAGACCAGATGTTCGTATTGTGCCAGGTTTGATAGTATTGCCGTTTGTTACACCCCATACATTAAATTGCAAATTGTAACTCAAACTTCTGGATTTATATTCTGTTATATTGCTACTATTTAAAAACGAATAGTATACCCACATATCCTGCACGGGTGTCATATAATTTATATTCGTGCCATTAATTGTTCCGGTTTTTATCCATACATTATGTATATTTATTGTCAATGATGTATTATTAAGCTCGTTATACGATGCATCAAATTGGGCTCTTATTGTGCTATTGTCCATCATAATCGGCAATGATGTATTTACATTAAACGACACATCGACATTATATGATGCAACTTCTGTATAATCTCCCGATGGTACGTTGTTTTCATTATAATTTTTTGATACAAATGTTCCCCCCACAACTGAATAATTGTCTGTATTTATTAGCATATTATAACTTACATCTACGAGCCCAAAATATAATTTTGTATCAGCAGGGCCGCTATTATATGAATGATATATTTTACCTCCAATAAAAGAATCACTTGTAGTAGTCGTATTGTACCACAATTTATGCACATTTACTATTGACCTATTTGCAAATTCTGCAGTATAAGCGGTTTTAATATTATCTAACTTTCCTTCTAGCGCTGCTTCTAAAAATTCGCTATATATTACAATATCCGCTAATACTGCGTTATATGGCTCACTTTGATTATTAAACAACCAACTATCAATTACGCTATCATATATTGCTGTCGTATATAACGGGCCGGCCGACGTTGAAAAGAATATAAACATGGGTGCTACGTTTTGATATGTGTTGGTCGTCCATAGTTTACCTAGTGTTATGATGTCAGGATTATATAAATTGTTATATGCGGTTTTTAAAGCGCTAACTTTGCCAGATATACCATATAATATATTTGAAAGAATTTGTTTAAAACCGGATGTGCCAGAAATACTTACATTGTCTGTAATGCCGCTATTAATCGATGAAGCATATGAATCGCTATTGGATACGATTGACCAGTTACGCGTTTTTTTTGCATATTTTATATTTATTTTTGTCCATTGAGGGTTAGATTGAACATTATTCGCATCTAAATCTATTTTTGTACCATATAAAATCAGGTCTATGCTATCTACCGTTAAATTTGTATCATTATATGAAGTATCGTATATTGTGTCTCCTGGTGTTAATTTCGATTTATCATACCATAATTCGTTTACTGCTGTTAATGTTTTAGTATCTGTAAAAAATGTTCGATATGTAGTTCTTAAATCTTTAATCGAAACCATATTCGTTATCATATACGCATCAAAATAAAAATACGACAATACAAAATTCGAATTATTCGGTATATTAACATATTGTGTATTTGTTATAGTTGCTGATTCTACGGTTTCATCTGTCGGTATCGTCCATGCATAGGTTGCATTGTTATTGGTTATGGCATATTTTACCTTTCTAGTTTCAAAAATCATAACATCGTTCACAACCGTCGCATCGGTTAATATATATATCCATGCGTCCACTGCTCTGGTGGTTTTACTAAAACTGATATCAAAAATATCTCTATCGTCATACCATACATTATGGACCACACTTATATTATTTGCGGGATAACTACTCGCGTCATACACGCTTTTCAAACTGGTTAATGAGTCAGTAGATACATTTATTTGAAATGGTTCTAATCCGGTATACATTATGGCATAATTGATTTTGTCATTAGTGGTTAATCCGTTGCTACTCACGCTCACTTGGCCAGATGCATTCACATAAGGGTTACTAACCGCCCAAGTCTCGTTAACCGGATTGAATTGAAACCTTCTTGTATTATAGATGATTGAATTGTCGGTTTGTGCGTCATATACGTAATATACCCAAACGTCAGTGCCGCCAGTACTCTGGGTTGTATTATACCATAATTCGTAAATTTCTTTCACGGTGTTTACCTCGTCTAGATTGGTTATTAATGTCGCCAATTCTGTTTTTTTGTTATTAGCTGCTGTTGTAGTGAATGGTACCGGTGCGGCTACGGTAATTATGCTGGTATTATTTACACTAGAAGAATAAAAATTTCCAACAAGAGCAATTTCCGGAACAGCATTGCGTACCTGGATAGAACCAACTGCATACGTACCAGGTGGTATAGTAAACGAACTGAGAGTAGCTCCATTCCAGGTTTGAGACGTCCATGCATTGCCACTATTTAGACTATATTCCCATGATGTTGCATCATCACTATTTCGAGTTACATTAACAGTAGAACTTGGACTAGTTGGAAAAGAGACCGCCGGTTCTGGTAGTGGTACGGTAAATGTGCTGGTATTATTTACAATAACCGAAGAAATCGAAGCAGCGTTCCTGTTGCGGACGTCAATATAAGTAGCAAAATATGTACTAGGTTTTAAAGTAAATGAACCACTTGTTCCCTGAATTACTGTCGGGGCTGACCCATAAACCTTATATTCCCATGATGTTGCACCAGCACCTGTGGTCACGTTAACAGTCGAACCTGAACCAGTTGGAAAAGTAACCACGGGTGGGGCAGGTGACGGTACAAAACCAAACTGTATTTCGGTAAGTTGAAAAAATTGCGGGCTTCCGGTCCATGACTGTATATCCAATAAATAATATCGACTATTAAAATCTTTATTATTTATTGGATACATCTTTGTATAGGCATTTGGATCTGTAACAAAATTGGTACTCACATCCAGCGGGTTTGCAGCCTCATCTGTCATAGACGTCACCGGTTTTAAATTAATTCCTCCAGGTGAAATATTGTTGTTATTTGTAAGTTTAATTTGAGATAAAACGTATGAATTAGACAGATCAAACCATATTTGTAATCTATTGGAAGCTAACACCGTATTATGCTTTATTTGCCATGAATCACTAGAAAGAGCCGACGCAATGCTAGCACTAGAATCACCTGAGCCACCTTGTCCATTTAATATTCTATTTATTGGAAATGTAGTGTCGGATCCATTATAGCCGACTGCCTTAATTCGAAAGCCGCCATTTTTGTAATCGTGTGTAGTCAGTTTAGTCCACCCGACTGTAGTCGGGTTTGTAATATATGTTGTTGCCATTTATATACTATAATTTCATATATTTACACATTGTGAAATTTAAAACGCCGTTTTAACGGAATTATACATGTTACAATTCAAAAAGTAGGATTTTACCGAATAAGATGGTGCAAATTGTGGAAAGCAATTAGTACCATATCGACAAATGTAATGCTAAATATGTATCCATAGTGTCTAATGAAAGAATTCGTCAATCGTTTCTTTTGAGCACAACCGCTGACAAACAATATTATGTTACAAATATCCATTATTTTCATGTATTTACACGAAAATAATCCAACGATCAATGTCAGGTTCTCCATTCCTTCAAAAAACTTTCATAAAAACAATCCAAAATATTATGTCACTATTGTTTTGTCGAGCTGTATTCAGGTGTGTGAATAATCTTTTATTTCTTGTATTACAGAATTATATAAATTATTAATCATTGCTTTAATCGAATATCTTTCATCGTTTGTTTTATATACTAATCGAGCTAAATTTATGAATTCCTCGTCAAATTCTAGTTTCGCTTCTTTTATTCTTATATTGTCTTCTATTTCCCATAATCGCTCATTTACATTTTTTATTTTTTCTACGAGTGCTAAGTCTAGTTTAAATTTATCTACTAAAGGTTGTAAATGAGTTAGTTCAGTTGTAATATATGTTAATTTATCAACATTATTAATTTTTTCTTTTTTAATTTGCAAAATAGTATACTTATCATATAATTCACCAATCGATACAGGAATATAACAAATATTCATTTAATTAATATAATAAAATATAATTATAATATTAAGTTATTTTTGGCAAATCATATTATTTATAATATTTTTAACTTCCGGTAAAACTGAATTTAGTTTCATATTATCATTCGCTCTTAATAAATCTACGGAATTATACCATACTTTGTCATTATCAGAAAACCACCTCCAATCACTCGTAGAACCTAACATTAAAATTGTTTTTATACCCAAAACGCCTGCTAAATGAACGATTGATGTATCAATTGTCAATAAAATATCAATGTTTTTTAAAATTGCAATTGTATCAACAAATGCCATATCATTATCAATGTCAAAAGTTATTATTTTGTCTTTAAAAGAGAGCCTATTTAAATCTTCTATTTCGTTCAATTTATGTAAACATATTAAATTTATATTTAGTTCCGCTAATGATTCAAAATCATGCAGAGGTATATGTTTTTCTATGTATGAATTTAACAGTCCTTTATAAAAAAACCCGACATTAAGTTTTTTTTCAGGATTTTTCATTTCAAGTTGATTTTTCCAATAAACAACCTTAGCTGAATCTATATTTATATAATTTTCTGTATTAGGGCTAATTTTATCTATTTTTAAAAAATAAGGCAAAGACATAATATAACATTTATAATTATACAATAACAGATTTTCCACGTTTTTTATTATCTTAATATTTTCATATTCTTTAAATATGTGAGCAACAGTATGCTTACAAAAATATGATATTGTCATTTCAGGATATAATCTTGATAGTTGTATAACAAATCTATAATATTGAAAATTGTCACCGATACCCTGTTCATAACATAGAAGTAAATTATCGCATTTATCTAATCCATTCCAAAAAGGTATAATTGGTATGTCTACTCTTTCTTTTAATCCGGTTTGATGATTTATTTTATTATTTTTTAGTCTATTTTCATATAATTCAAATCCAAATTTAAATTGTTTACTTGCTAAATAAGGAAAACATAACTTATATGCAGCGGTTGGAGTTTCCAATACATTTTTTGGTTTACTATAAAACTCAATCGATTTATCGTATTTTTTCATACATAGGTATATTAAAGCTAATTGAACATAGATTTCAGGATCCGGTTTCAGCTTTAAAGAAATTAATAAATTTATTTCGGCATGCCTGTATTGTCTTAGATGAAAGTAACTGTTTGATATATTATTATATACGTCAGTCAATGTTCTGTTAAATTCTAATATCTGTTTAAAGTATTTTAAGGCCTCTTCATAGTTGGAATTATTAAAATAACAAATCCCAATTTCATTTAAATATATCATCGTATTTGCTTTATTTGCATTGTGTGATTCGTTATCTATTAATTTTTTAAAACTTTCTATAGCTAAATCATATTTTTTATCTAATTTATATTTATTAGCGTTTTGATATAATGTTTTGGTATTCATACATTGTGTATCGTTAAAAAAACCCTATTTTAAACGATTGAAGATTTGAAACCGCACCCCGTAGGGGTGCTATGGTTCAAACTGTAACTGGTAACTTAGTTGAAGTTTCATCCGCTGTGCGTATTGAAATCTTCAACGGTGTAAAAGGTAGGATTTTACCAATGGTGGTGCAAATATCCATTATTTTCATGTATTTACACGAAAATAATCCTACCATCATTGTCAGGTTCTCCATTCCTTCAAAAAACTTCTATAAAAACAATCCAAAATATTATGATGCAGTTGTTTTGTCGAGCTTTATCTCGGGTAATACCTTCTTGCATATTTTTTTATTGAGTTTATCGTGGTCTTCGTAGTTTCCGCATGAATGAACACAGGCTTTTGCATAGAAATTGTATTCGGGTGTGTCTAATACGAGTGCTTGTGGATGTTCTCTTGTATACTGTTTCACCCGGAAATAGTGTTTATTTTCAATGCTGTTAATCAAACC
>Ga0209353_10002061_pt1 | contig 11141 bp, 10 predicted proteins | sample LauGreSpBDMM15SD_2_FD_187561 | JGI IMG/M metagenome (GOLD analysis project Ga0209353, IMG submission 187561) | Freshwater lake microbial communities from Lake Michigan, USA - Sp13.BD.MM15.SD (SPAdes) (version 2) | ecosystem: Environmental > Aquatic > Freshwater > Lake | place: Lake Michigan...
CTCGAAGGAGCTCACCCCAGAGGGGATGCCTGGCGATGCGCCCCCGGTGACCTTCCGCCGATTCCGCACGACGGCGAACGAGGCCGATTGGATCGCATCAGAGATCCGCGACTCCATTGCAGGTGGGCGGCGAGCCCGCGATCACGCGGTGCTCGTGCGCGCGAACGTCGACAGCGTGGAGATTGGACGCAGCCTCAACATGCTCGGGATTCCATGGCGTTCGAGCGGCGCTGCCGGTCTCTACGATCGCCCCGAGGTGCGCCTCCTCTTGGCGGGACTGCGCCATGCCGCCGACCCAGACGCTGCGGCGCCACTCTTCCTGATCGCCGCAGAGTCGCGCTTCAAGGTGCCGCCCACGATTCTGGCCGCCGCCGTCGGCAAGTCACGGCGCGACCACGCTTCGCTGCGCGAGAGCCTCGCAACCGTTGGGGCGGGACATGAGGCCACGGAGCGGCTCCTGGAGCGCCTCGCCGGAGTGGTGCAAGAGAGTGTGGAGCGCACGAGTGGCGAGGTGCTCTACCGCTGGCTGCGCGAGTCGGGCCTGCTCGCCGAGCTCACCCGCGAGGCAACACCTGAATCTGACGAACGGATTCGCAACATCGGGCGCCTCTTCGATGTGGTGCGCTCCCGCAGTCGCCTGCTGGAACTCGATCGCGCCCCATTCCTGGTGCGCTACCTCGAGGAGCTCGGTGAGGCGGGGGATGATCCATCAGCCGCCGATGTTGATCCCGATCTTGATGCGGTTGCCCTCCTCACCATTCACCAGGCGAAGGGGCTGGAGTTCCCCGTCGTCTTTGCCGCGAACCTCGTCGAGGGACGTTTCCCGGCCAAGGGTCGCCCGCCGCGTCTCGCGCTCGCTGCAGAGCTTGGCGGCTCCGACGATGTGGTGCCGCGTGATCCTCGTGCTCCAGATGGGCCAACAGAGGCAGACGAAGAGGCGCTGCGCGAGGAGCGACGCCTCGCCTACGTTGCACTAACGAGAGCCTGCGAACGTTTAGCGCTCACTGCTGCAGAGCGGAGTAGCGGCGGCGTGCGACCACGCAAGGTCAGCCGATTTGTTGCCGAGGCGCTCGACCTCAGCCGCGAGCAACTTGAAGAGTTCCCGTTAACCGGTGAGCCGACCTCCAAAATCGATGGGCTCGCGATTGTCGCCCCACCGCTCCCGGTTCTCCCCGTGCGTGAGCCTGGGGCGGGGGAGAGTGCGCCACTCACCCTCAGCTTTACGGCGATTGAGGCCTTCATTGCCTGCCCGCTGCGCTACCACTATCAGCAACGCCTTCGCATTCCGCTGCCGCCGCATCACTCTGCAACGTACGGCGCCGCGATGCATGCCGCGGTCGCCGAGTTCCATCGCGGACAGATGGTGGGCTCACCGCCACAACTCGATGAGCTGTACGCCGCCCTTGAGCGCAGTTGGCAGAGTGCGGGCTTCCTCTCTCGCAGCCACGAAGAGGCCCGCCATACCGCTGCGCAAGAGGCCATTGCGCGGTTCCGTAGTGAGGAGATTGCGACGGGTCACACACCGGCCTATGTTGAGAAAGACTTCTCGTTTGAACTTGGTGGGCACAAGATTCGCGGCCGTTGGGATCGCGTCGATGTGCAGGCGCTCCCGCCCGAGGGTCGCAGTGCGTCAATTCCAACGATTGATGTGCCGGGAGACGTCGTGCGCCCAACTCTGCCGCTCGGCGACGATGAGTGGGTGGTGGTCAGTGATTACAAGACGGGCGGTCGCGATGATGACGACGCGAGTCGCAAGCGGGCGAAAGAGTCGCTCCAGCTGCAGCTCTACGCGCTGGCCTGGCGCGCTGCAACGGGACGCCTCCCTGACGAGGTGAGCCTGCGCTTCCTTGATACCGGTCGAATTGCCACCGTGCCGGTAGAGCCGAAGCGCATCGTGAAGGCGCGCGAGCTGATCGTGGTTGCAGCGGAGGGGATTCTCGGTGGCATCATGGATCCAAAGCCAGAGTTGATGACCTGCACCTACTGCTCGTATCGTGAGCTCTGCCCAGCGTCGAAGGCTCCAGCGGGGCGGCCCGCGTGACGCTCCGTGATGGGGATCGGCGCGGCGCTGCCGAGCAGCTTGAGCTACCGATGGATCAACAGCCCGCCACGCCGTTTGCGGGGAAGGTGTTGCGCACCGCCGCCGCGGCTCCCACACCACCACGCATCCCCGCCGGAGATCAGCGGCTCATCCGCCTCCTCGCCCTAGGCGCGCTGATCGCGGCGCTGGTCACTATTGGCGGAGCGCTCACGATTGATCCCGTTGACGAACCGACGCGCGCCCTTGCCGTTGCGGCTGCAGTGGCCCTCACCGTGACGCTCGGGCTCACGGCACTCCTTCTACTGCGCTCGTTCCAGGGTCATCCAGGTGTCTGGCGTGTGCGTCGTCGTCGGAGCGTCCGGCGCGGCTTGTTTGCGGGAGCGCTGATCGGTGGCTACCTCGCCCTACGCATCATTGGCCTCGGTGGCCCAACGGGCCTGCTGATCGCCGCCCTCCTCGTGGTCGTGGCCGAGGCGGCAATCTCGCGGAGTGAGATCGACTCGGTTTAGGCCTCGAATCTACCCCTGGAGGGGTGTAGGATTGCCACGCGCCCTGCTGGACGTCGGCTCGAACCGGCGGCGCATCTGAGTTAGATGGTGACCAATATGAGCCCGAATACCCCACCCTTCGCCGCCTCCCTTGCCGCGCTCGGCTGGAACGGCACCCCAGAGCAGCGCGACCCACTCGATCGCCCCTCGTATGTTGGGCCGGTCAGCTTCTCCCAACTCCCGTGGGTTGAGGATGTGGCGGAGATCCGTCGTCGCAAGGCCGACATCGCCATCATCGGCGCACCGTTTGATGATGCGGTCACACATCGTCCTGGCACACGGTTCGGCCCTCGCGCCATTCGTGAGGCGCAGTACCAGACCGGCACGCTCCACTCGCTACAGGTAGGCGTGGAGCCGTTTACGGCACTCACCGCTATTGATGCTGGTGACGCCCAGGTCTACCCAGGTCGACTTGAACACGGCCACGGCGCCATCTATCGCAAGGTCCGCGAAGTTGCTGAGACTGGTGCTATCCCGATTGTGCTCGGCGGAGATCACTCCATCACGTGGCCCAATGCAACGGCGATTGCCGAGCTGCGTTGGCCACAGCGCATCGGCATCTTGCACTTTGATGCCCACGCCGACGCCTCGATCGATGGCTACGGCTCGCTACATAGCCACGGATCACCAATGCGCCGCCTGATCGAGTCTGGCGCGGTGCTCGGCAAGAATTTTGTGCAGGTTGGCCTGCGCGGATACTTCCCCGATAAGGAGACGCTCGGCTGGATGCGCGAGCACGGCATGCGCAGTCACTTCATGACCGAGATTGAGGAGCGCGGTTCAGAGGCGGTCATCGCAACCGCCATCGCCGAGGCGCTCGATGGCCCAGACGCGATCTGGATCAGCCTCGACATTGATGTGGTCGATCCCGGCCTCGCGCCAGGAACCGGCACACCAGAGCCAGGCGGGATGCTCTCGCGCGAGTTGCTCCGCGGGCTCCGACAGATTGCGGCGCAGGTGCCGATCGCTGGAATGGACATCGTGGAAGTCTCACCACCGTATGACTGGGCTGAGTCAACGGCGATGATCGCCAATCGTGCCGCCCTCGAGGTGATTAGCGCGCTGGCGAAGCGTAAGGAGTCCGGCGAAACGATTCGTTGGGAACCCTCCCGCTGAGCGAAACCGTATCCGAGGTACGCAGCCGCCTGCTCGCTGACGAACGCGACCTCACCTCCGCCGCCGACGGTGACCTGGCGTATTGGCGGGAGGTGGCGGGGGACTCGACCGGCCCGATCCTAGAGATTGGCTGTGGAGCAGGTCGCATCCTGACTACCCTCGGCGCGGCCGAGCGGCAGCTCATCGGCGTCGATCTCGATGTGGCCGCCCTCTCCTTGGCCGCTGAGCGCACTCCCGCCGCCGAATGGATCTGTGCCGATGGCCGAACCTGGCGCCGTGAAGCGACCGCAGCCACTCTGGTAATTCTTGGTGGTGATCTGCTCTCACTTATCACCGCACCCGACGACCTTGAAGCGCTCTTACGAACAGCGGCGCTGCACTGTGCACCTGGTGGGCAGGTGGGGATTGACGCCACACTGATGGACCCGCAGCTGTTCGCGGATGAGGTCGAGGGTGAGTGGAGCGTGGATCTCGAGCGTGCAGACGCTGATTTTGAAACGGTGCGACGTGAGAGCCGTATTACGCCCGACCCTCAGGCCCGTACCAACACCGTCCTGCTGGGGATTCGGCATCGGGCGGTGGGGGCTGACGGTCACCTCACGGCGATCTACCCAGACCGCGCCCCGTTTGCGATTCGTGCCTGGCAGCCGGATGAGGTGCGAGCCCTTGCGGCCGCCGCCGGCCTACGCGTAACGAGGGTCGGCGCCGACGATCGTCTGCGCTGGCTGCTACGGTCAGCGCATGAGTGACCCGCGCCCAATTGGGCTCTTTGATTCAGGGATCGGTGGCCTCACCGTTCTGCGCGAAGTGCAGGCGCGCCTCCCAGCCGAATCCACCATCTACATCGGCGATAGTGCCCGTCACCCATACGGCACCCGCAGCGGCGCCGAGGTGCGTACCTTTGCCGAAGAGCTCAGTGATGAGCTGGTGGCACGCGGCGTCAAGGTGATCATCATCGCTTGCAATACCGCGACCGCCGTCGCGCTCGAGCATCTTCGTGAGCGGCATCCATCAACGCCAATCATTGGCGTGATCCGACCAGGGGCGGCAGCGGCGGCGCTGGCGACGCGCACCGGCCGGGTCGGCGTGCTGGCCACTGTTGCAACCGTCCGGTCGCGTGCCTACTTCGCCGCCATCAAAGATGAGAACCCTGGAACGCGGGTGATTGAGCGTGCCGCCTCTGAGCTCGTTCCACTCATTGAGTCAGGGCTCACGAACACGCAAGAGATGAGCGATGCCATCCACGCGGCGATCGACCCGTTTCTCGCTGGTGAGCCGAGTGAGCGCATCGACACCCTGCTGCTCGGTTGCACGCACTTCCCGCTGATTCGCGGTGCGATTGACGCAGCGCTTGGCGCACCGATCGCCGTGGTGGACTCGGCTGCAGCGACGGCGAGCTTCCTACAAGAGATCATCTCGGTGAACGGGCTTGAGGCTCCAGGATCGAGCCGCGGCACGGCGGCCGACCCAGGCCATCTTGGGCACTCTGCGCCAGCATCAGCGCCAGTAGTCCCTGAGCATCAGATCTTCACGACAGGGGATCCCGCGGTGGTTGATGCGCTTGCTGCTCGACTCTTCGGTGAGACCGCGCCGCGCGCGCAGCAGATGACGCTGGGTGTGAAGCGCGGCTAGCGGCGCTCCAGCGCTGGCAGGATGGCGCGCACAATCTCGGCGGCGTTCTTTGAGGCGAGCGCGAGATACTCCCAGAAGCTGAGCGTTGCCTCACCATCACCAGCGTCGCTCACGCTGCGGATGACCAGCCAGGGGATGCCGTGCGTGCGTGCCGCATAGGCGATGGCCGCCCCCTCCATCTCAACGAGGTCGGCTGAGCTGCGCGCGGCGATTGCATCACGAACCTTCTGGTCGGCAACGAACCAGTCGCCGGTCGCGATGCGACCACGACGGAGGTTGATCCCAAGGCGTGCCGTCGTTGGCGTGGCCGCGCTGAAGGCAGCCGTGACTAGATTAGCGTCGGCAACCAGAAGTGGGTCGCCTTTCGATGGGATATCCGCGCCGTAGCCGAAGAGTCGAAAGCCATCGGCCTCCGCAGCAGCAAAGTCATGCTGCAAGACTCCATCAGCGAGCAGGACGTCACCAACTCGATACCCCGCATGCAGGGCGCCGGCGGAGCCGACCGAGATCACGCAGCGCGGTTCAACGGCCAGGGCGGCGGTGACGGCAACCACTGAGGCGACCTTACCGACGCCGCAGCGCAGCAGCGCGACCGGGTGTGCGTCAATGCGACCGATGAGCAGTGCGCCATCGGCAAGTCCTGGGAGTGGGTGTGCGACCAAATCGGTGGCGAGTGCCTCGAGGGCGGCGCGCTCCTCGCTGAGCGCGGCAGCAATGAGCGTTGGGCCTGAAGGGCGGAGCTGTTGCTGCATAGGGGTAGGATAGCGGTGTGGATCTGCCCGCTGTCCTAGGTGTCGAGCGCCTCGTTCTTCTCTAGATCCACCACCGCGGTTCGCAGGCCGATCGGCTCGCGCCCTGAGAGCAGCGCCTCGGCGATGGCAAGGTCGGGATCCTCCTCTTCGCCTTCATCAGCGGCGTGGGCACCCGCCCCCTCGTGCGTGAGAAGGCGCGTCTCGCCCTCCTCGGAGGAGATGCCCACTGCAGCTACCAGGCGGGAATCGAGCGAGGCGGCAAAGTCGTGCTCGCGTTCGAGCTCAGCGGCGATCGCCTCAATGAGGGTCTCCTCGGTAAAGGTTTCGATCACCCGGCTCCGAGCGGTCTCCACCATTGCCAAGAACTCGCTCGGGGCGAAGGCCTCGTCGTGGGCGAGGGTCATGCCGATAGCGAGTTCGTCGTCTGCCTCGTGAAGTTCATAGAAGTACACGCTGCGCAGGCTATCACCCCACGCTGCGCCCCTGCTTGACGCCGATGGGTGGGGCGCGGAAACTGGAGTCATGAGGGTCATGATTCGTCGACGCACCAGCACCACGCGCGGCGCCTTGATCTTTCTCGGGCAGGCCCTGCTGGTGACACTCTTCGTCGTGGAGTTTGGGCGAAATCTGATCGGCGTGATTCAGGTGAATACGCGCTTGGCGCAGCTTCGCGACGAGACGGCGGCGCTCCAGGCTCGGGCCGATGCCCTCACGGCAGAGCGCGTGCTCCTTGATGACGCCGCCTTCCTCGAGCTGGTCGCGCGTGGCTACAGCCTCGGCTCGGCAGTGGAGCGCCCGTTCGTCTTGGCGGCTGATGCGGCTCCACTCCCAGAAGATGCTCCGGGCTCAGGGGCACGTCGGTTCACCTCAGAGGCTCCAACTCGCTCACCGCTCGACGCGTGGCTTGACCTGCTCCTCGGGAGCTAAGTCGAACTACCTCTTCGGATCTCCGAAGATCGTCCAGTGCCATGCCTTCTCGGCCTCGCCCGTCAACTCAATTGCAACGTGCTTGATCTGCGTGTACTCCTCAAAGGAGTAGCGACTGAGGTCTTTGCCAAATCCCGACTGCTTGAAGCCACCATGCGGCATCTCGCTCAGGAAGGGGAGATGGTCATTGATCAGCACTGAGCCGAAGTTCAAGGCCGCCGCCATGCGATGGGCGCGCGCCACATCACTTGTCCAGCAGCTTGAGGCGAGTCCGTATGGCGTGTCGTTCGCCAGGGCGATCACTTCGGCCTCGTCGGTGAATGGGAGTGCGACGAGCACCGGGCCGAAGACCTCTTGCTGCACAATCTCGCTCGACTGCTGCGCGCCGACGATGAGCGTTGGGGCGAAGTAGGCGCCGTCAGCTGGGACGCCGCTCGGCTGCGCACTGCCGCCGATCACGATCCGTGCCCCTGCGGCAACGGCGCGGTCAACGTAGCCAGCGACACGATCGCGGTGCGTGCGCGAGATGAGTGAGCCAAGATCCGTCGCGGGGTCGAACGGATCACCGATGCGCACCTGCGCGGTGAGCTCAGCAATGCGGGCCACGAGGCGATCAAAGATGTCTGCATGGGCGTAGAGGCGCGTGGCCGCTGTGCAGTCTTGCCCGCCATTCACGAAGGCACCAGCCACTGCGCCGCGCGCTGCCGCTTCAATGTCGGCATCAGCAAAGACAACGAACGGCGCCTTACCACCAAGCTCTAGATGCAGTCGCTTCAGTGTTGGCGCGCCTGCCGCCATCAGCTCTCGACCGGTGGCGCTATCGCCGGTGAGGGCGATGATGTCGATGCGTGGATCTGCGGCGAATTGCGCGCCGATCTCGGCACCTGGCCCAGTGATGACATTGACGACACCAGCAGGGAAGCCAACGTCGCGAGCCAGCTCGGCCAGCCGCAGTGCTGCGAGCGGTGTGGCGCTAGCGGGCTTCATCACAACGGTGTTGCCAGCCGCAAGCGCTGGTGCTGCCTGCCAGACCGCCATGGCGAGCGGATAGTTCCACGGCGCAATGAGTGCTGCCACGCCGATCGGCTCACGCCGAATCATGGAGGTGTGATTGCCTGTGTACTCACCAGCGGCGATCCCTTCGGGGGCGCGCAGGATGCCCGCGAAGTAGCGCAAATGGTCAACGACGGCGGGAATGTCGCCGTCACGTCGCAGCTTGCGTGCCGTGCCGGTCTGCCACACCTCAAGATCGGCGAAGAGATCGGCCTCTCGCTCTACGGCATCGGCGAGCGCAAGGAGGAGTCGCGCGCGCTCGGCGGGGAGCGTCGTGCGCCAACCGCCGGTGTCGAACGCTCGTCGAGCTGCGGTGATGGCGGCGTCAACGTCGGCGGCCGAAGCGTGTGGGATCTCGCCGATCGCTGCGCCCGTGGCGGGATGGCGCAGGGTGAAGGTGCGTCCGCCAGTTGCCCCACGTGAGGCACCGTCAATCAGCATCGTCGGGGCGAACGGTGGAGCCGCCTGTGGCGCACGGGTTGTCATGCGCGAAGGGTAGGCGATACGCCGCGTCGCTGGAAGTGGCGGGCGCGCTAGGATGCACCCATGCCAAGCGATCAGACACCGAAGGGCGCCGCACCTCGTCGCACTCCTGCGCGCGCCGCCAGCGTGGTGACCCCCGCCCCCGCAGCGATCGTGGCCCCTGCAAGTTCGGGTCTCGCTGGCAACAGCCCGTGGGCCTACGCCCCAGCGCCAGAGTCCCGCGAGATCGTCACGATTCGCCAGCGCTACGGCCTCTTCATTGACGGGAAGGAGCGCGCCCCCTCAGGCGGCGAGGTCACCATCACCTACAACCCGGCCACCGAGGAGCCCCTCGCCGAGATCGCGAAGGGGACCCCCGCCGATGCCGACCGCGCCATTGAGGCCGCCGACCGCGCCTACCGCAAGGTCTGGTCGAAGCTGCATCCACGTGAGCGGGCCAAGTACCTCTACCGCATCAGCCGCATCTTGCAGGAGCGCAGCCGCGAGTTCGCCGTCACCGAAACGATGGACTCCGGGAAGCCGATCCGCGAGTCGCGTGACGTGGATGTGCCCCTCGCCGCCGCGCACTTCTGGTACTACGCTGGCTGGGCCGACAAGCTTCAGTACGCCGTTCCTGGCCGCCGACCCGAGGCGCACGGCGTCGTCGGGCAGGTGATCCCGTGGAACTTCCCACTCCTCATGCTGGCGTGGAAGATCGCACCAGCGCTCGCCGCCGGCAACACCGTTGTCCTGAAGCCTGCCTCAACGACGCCGCTCACCGCACTCCTCTTCGCCGATGTCTGCCGCCAGGCTGAACTCCCAGACGGCGTCGTGAATATCGTCACTGGCCCCGGCAGCACCGGCATGTCGATCGTCACCGACCCACGTGTTGCCAAGGTTGCCTTCACCGGCAGCACCTCAGTCGGCGTCACGATCGCCAAGGGGATCGCCGGACAGGGGAAGGGGCTCACCCTCGAACTCGGCGGCAAGGCTGCCAACATCGTCTTCGAAGATGCGGCGCTCGATCAGGCGGTCGAAGGCGTCGTCAACGGGATCTTCTTCAACCAGGGCGAGGTCTGCTGCGCTGGTAGCCGCCTCCTTGTTCAGGAATCGATCGCCGAAGAGTTCCTGGCGCGGCTGCGCGACCGCATGTCGATGCTGCGCATCGGCGATCCGATGGATAAGAACACCGACATCGGCGCGATTAACTCCAAGGCACAGATGGAGAGCATCGGTGAGCTCGTAGCGAGCGGCGTCGCCGAGGGGGCGCAGATCTGGCAGCCCGCCTGCGACCTGCCAACGCGCGGCTGGTTCTTCCGCCCAACGCTCTTCACCAACGTGGCGCAAAGCCATCGCATCGCCCGCGAAGAGATCTTTGGGCCCGTCTTGGCCACCATCACCTTCCGCACCGTTGCTGAGGCAATTGAGAAGGCGAACAACACGGCGTACGGACTCTCCGCCGGCATCTGGACGGAGAAGGGGAGTCGCATCCTCCAGGTCGCCAGCGCCCTCAAGGCGGGCGTCGTCTGGGCGAACACGTTTAATCGCTTCGATCCAACGGCGCCATTCGGTGGCTACAAAGAGTCCGGATACGGACGAGAGGGCGGCATGCAGGGATTGCACGCCTACCTGAGGAGCTCCTAGTCATGGGGAAGAAGTCGAAGCGCACCGAGAAGCTCAACCTCCCGCTGACGATTGAGCCAGCAGAGAGCTCCGATCGTCTTGAGGTGCGCCGCACCGCCAAGCTCTACATCGGTGGCGCATTTCCGCGCAGTGAATCCGGCCGCAGCCGCGAGGTCCAACTCGCGAAGGGTGGCGTCGCCAACATTGCCGGCGGTTCGCGCAAAGATCTGCGAGAGGCGGTCCGCGTTGCACGCATCGCCGCTGAGCCATGGGCCGCCCGCACCGCCATGGTGCGCGGGCAGATTCTCTATCGCGTTGCCGAACTGATGGAGGGTCGCGCGGCGCAATTCCGCGACGACCTGATCAACCACGGTGCATCTAAGTCCGATGCCGCCGCCGAGGTTTCCGCAGCCATTGATCGCATGGTCTGGTACGCGGGCTGGCCCGACAAGCTCTCTGCCGTGCTGGGCGGCACCAACCCCGTCGCCTCATCGCACTTCGTCTTCACCCTGCCAGAGCCGACCGGCGTCATCGCCTCCATCGCACCAGAAGCCTCGCCACTCCTCGGCCTCGTCTCGCGTCTCGGCGGCATCCTCGCCGGCGGCAATGTGGCGATCGTCCTTGCAAGTGAATCAGCGCCACTCCCCGCCGTCACCCTGGCTGAAACGCTCGCCGTGAGCGACGTTCCGGCGGGCGTGGTGAACATCATCACCGCGCGCCGAGCAGAACTGCTGCCGCACCTGGTGCGTCACGCCGACATCGATGGGTATGACCTGTGGGGCTGCCCAGACGAGCTTCTCGTTGAGGCGGAGCAGGGTGCCGCCGAGCATGTCGCCCGCGTCGCCCGCCGCCCGCATGGGGTGAAGGATCGCGCCGACGCCTTTGATGGCGAGCGCGGCGAACGCATCGACGGCATTACCGCCTTCCTCGAAATGAAGACCGTCTGGCACCCGATCGGCTCGTAGCCGACGCCCCCGCGCCCGTGTG
>Ga0209353_10002063_pt1 | contig 11128 bp, 12 predicted proteins | sample LauGreSpBDMM15SD_2_FD_187561 | JGI IMG/M metagenome (GOLD analysis project Ga0209353, IMG submission 187561) | Freshwater lake microbial communities from Lake Michigan, USA - Sp13.BD.MM15.SD (SPAdes) (version 2) | ecosystem: Environmental > Aquatic > Freshwater > Lake | place: Lake Michigan...
ATAAGTTACTATTGCATCAATTTTTTGAGCTGTTCGGCATTAACCCTAACAAGCCTAAAAATATACAACTAGCACAACAGCTTGCTTTATATGGCACTATTGCTGCTTAGTTTTTAACGAAGTATTGTATAATCATCACCAATACCCAATACAATATCATTTTTTACCTGTAAAAAGGAACATGAAGTTAAACCTCCATTGGCTGACAAATTAGCATAAGTAGTAAGTGTACCATTTGTTATCGATACATTGGTATTGAAGTTAGTGGCTTTGTTAAACGTAAAAGGAGCGTCATAACTTGTTTTGGTAAGGTCACCAAAATATACTTTTCATCCATTAAATAAAACACGAGGACGGGTATTTGAACCAAGAGAATAAATAAACCCATTTGCGGCACTAAATGCTCCACCGATACTAAAAAAATCAATGGTACCATTTTCAAAAAGTAAGTTGGTTGTAGACGGAGATTTTAAAGTTAAACTTGCACTTGAATATCCTGGATTATATTGACCTGCATAGGTTGCTGAAAGATCTTGAATTAATACTTCAGTATTGTCATCTTGTACGGTCAGTTTGGTAGTAGTAGTGGTATTGGTCACATAACCTGCACCGCCACCAATAGTAACTGTAGCATTGGGTGCCAAAGGAATGAGTTGCGTTGTACCGCTCCATTGAGCAAAGGCATTTTGACATAAAGCTAAACTCAAGATGGAAAGCAATTTTAAAGATTTTTTCATGGTAAAAAACAGAATAAATAGTTGAAATAAATTTGAAGGGACGAAGGTAAACTAAAAAAAACTTTTTATTTCAAAAACTTTCTAACCCCACAAAAAAAACACACATAAAGTTTCATTTACAATACAATCACTTAACATAAACTTATATTTATTTTCAATTCGCAATTTCTATTTAATTCATACACAATGTTCAATAATTTTAATTTTAAAGCTATTAAAATAATTCATTAAAATTCGCTTACCTACTTGACATGTATTGCATATATGTTTAAGTTTGTTAATCTGTTAAAAATATTTAACACAAAATTTAAACCCAATCAAATGAAAAAAGTATTACTAACTGTTGCAGTAGCTGCAATTTCATTCGCTACAAATGCTCAATCTGCGGTTTATACTGCAAATGGATTCTCAACCGGTTTTGATGGAAATGATACCACCAATTGCGGTGTAGTTATTCCAGGTAAGAGGGATTCTTACATGCCTTCTTCTAAATTTACAAACGCAGGTAATGCATATACCAATATAGTAACTGGTAATGGTTCATTAAGTTTTAATGTAGATGGTTCTGCAGTTGGTGCTGCTGGTTGGCATAAAGTGTTCTTGCAATTCCATTCTGATTGTGGAACGCCAAAAAACATTGACCTTTCTGATGCAGCCAACAAAAAATTCACAATTACCTTAACTTCTTCTGCTGATGTAAAAGAATTCATGGTAATGGCGATGGATCCTGCTGAGAACTTTGGTGATAATAGTCCTATAATTCGAAGAGCATTAAAAGCTGGAACTACTACAATCACTACAACAATCAAAGATTTTATGATTTACAGTAGTGATCCATTGGTAAAAAACTACTTAGATAGCACTATCATTGCAGGTATAGGCTTATACTTCAGGACTGCTTGGGATAACCCAGCTGCTCTAGCTGACATTTCTGTTGATTTCTTTGCTATTGGTGATAAAGTAACAACGGTTGGTATCATCGAAGAAGCTGCTATTTTAAACAAAACTGTTTCTGCATTATACAACTTACAAGGTCAACCAGTTAGCGCTGATTACCAAGGATTAGTTATTGTTAAATACAGCGACGGAACTGTTTCTAAAATTTTCCAATAGTATTTACGAATACAATAATTTCTTAAAAAAAAGACCAATAGCAATATTGGTCTTTTTTTGTGCCCAAAATGTGGATAAATACATTCTACTATTCGACTTTCACCCGATAAGCCCCAAAAGACATATTAAAAGTTTGGTACAACTGAGTAAAATATTATGCGTAATTTTCACTAATTAATATATTGCAAAGTCTTTAGTAAAAACCGTTTGCAAACTGAAGTTTCGAACTCTATCGTCATTCTGGTTAGAAGTATAATAGCTCCTTTAAACCAGGAGCTATTATGATTTAAGCATTGGAGGCTCATGACCTCTTATAGAATACTATCAATCATAAAATTATACTTCCTAAAGACATTTTCAAAATTTAATCCTAAAAAAATCTTTATAAAATCACCTAAAAAAATTTCAATTTAATTTAAAAAAATCCTCCTAATCCTAAAATAAATTTACTGAATTATAAAATTAAAGTTGACACAAACGGTCTATATTAAAAATGTATTGGGTATTAAAAAGAATAACTGACAAAGATTAGGTAAATCCCACTGTTTACTTATTACCTACGGTCTATTTTTCTTAACTTCACGTCTTCAAAAAAATGAAGTACCGCTTCATTGCAATCAAATAAAAACTAATGAAATCATTACAAAGAGTCGTAATTACAGGACTGGGAGCCATTACACCTCTTGGGAATACTGTAGCAGAATTTTGGTCAAATGTGGTCGCAGGGAAAAGTGGTGTAGGTATGATTACAAAATTTGACACCACTCATTTTAAAACAAAATTTGCCGCAGAAGTCAAAGACTTTGACCCTAGTATATACTTTGAAAAAAACGAAGCCCGTAAATATGATTTGTATGTGCAATATGCAGTAGCAGCCGCACAGGAAGCCATACTTCATGCGGCAATCAATTTAGAAACTGTCAATAAAAATAAAATTGGCGTCATATGGGGTTCCGGAAATGGAGGAATCACTACTTTTCAGGAACAGGTTATCCATTTTGTGGAAGGCGGTAAAACGCCACGATTCAACCCTTACTTTGTCCCTAAAATGATTGGAAACATGGCTTCAGGAATCATCTCTATCCGTTATGGTTTTAGGGGCGTTAACTTCACCACCATTTCAGCATGCGCCTCTGCCAACACGGCCATGATTGAAGCTTTTAACCACATCCGTTTGGGAAAAGCGGACATCATTATTACTGGTGGCTCTGAAGCACCCATCACTGAAAGTGCCATCGGCGGTTTCAATGCCTCCAAAGCTTTGTCAACCAACAATGAAGATCCAGCAAATGCTTGTTGTCCGTTTGATGTAAAGAGAGATGGCTTTGTAATGGGTGAAGGTGCTGGTGCTTTGGTGCTAGAAAGTTTAGATTCAGCACTTCAAAGAGGAGCTACTATTTTGGCCGAACTGGTTGGAACAGGTATGGCTGCAGATGCTTACCATTTAACGAGTACACATCCTGAAGGAGAAGGTTCCTACCTAGGAATGATGGAAGCCTTGGAAGAAGCAGAAATTTCCCCTGATCAAATTGACTATATCAACGCTCATGCTACCTCTACTCCGACTGGTGACTTGAGTGAATTGATTTCTATGGAAAGGGTATTTGGAATAAGAGACACCTTAAATGTTGGTGCTACAAAATCAATGACTGGACATTTATTAGGCGGTGCTGGTGCCATAGAAGCCATCATTTGTGTAAAAGCCATACAAAATAACACTATCCCTCCAACAATCAATACCCAGGAAATAGAACCTGAGTTTAAAAACAAATTCAATTTTACTTTAGGGAAGTCGCAACACAAAACAGTCAATTATGCTTTGAGTAATACCTTTGGTTTTGGTGGACATATTGCCACCAGCATATTTAAAAAGTACGAGGCTTAGGTTTGGTCTACGATGAAACAGTTCTTCCGAATTTGTAATCTCCGCCGTTGTTGGAGTTCTTCTCCAACAACTTGATTACTAAAAGTCAAATCTTTGGGTCACACGATTTTTCTGGGGACTAATAGATTTCTTTATATAGATGATTGGGCTTGATGTATTTCCGCCGTTGTTGGAGTTCTTCTCCAACAACTTGATTACTAAAAGCCAAATAATTTATTTTTATATTTTTTATGAATATGAAATTTACCCATCAATATGCTTATTTCCCCCTCCGTTGTAGAAGGTCTTTTGAAGCTATTCGACTTTTCGAATAAGTCAACCATGTTGTTGGAGAAGAACTCCAACAACGGTGCAATAAACGGATTGCAAATCCTACGATATGGATTCGACAATGCAATTGTCGAATAGCAAGTCGAATAGCAAAAAGAATACTACTAAAACGTTGTTTCCAAAAACTCAATCGCCCTTTTCTCTGCCCAATTGGTAGAGCTTCCCAAAGTGATAAATCCACAATGCCCTCCTGAACGAGGTGCTTCAAAATGAAAATACGACGATGACATAGACTCTTTGTAAGGAAAACATTCTACTGACAAAAACGGATCATTCTGAGCATTTACAAGCAATGTTGGAATGGCAATATTTTTCAAAACATACAAAGAACTGCATTTTAAATAATAATCTTTTGCTCCTTCAAAACCGTGAATTGGTCCGGTAAACCTTTCATCAAAATCTACAAAATTTTTGATCTGGTCAATGTTATCCACCAATAAAGTACCTGGATTTAATTCCGCTTTGAGCACCATTTTCAATTTCAAACTTTTTAAAAACCGGTTCAAATACACCTTGTTTTTGATTTTTTCCATATTGATGGCACAAGACTCCAAATGACAAGGCACGGAAAAAGCTATTCCTTTTTGGATATTGGCTTGCTGAATTTTCGCACCTGCTTTTCCCAAATAATTGAGGGTGATATTTCCTCCCAAACTAAATCCAATCAGGTAAATTACGCCGTACTTTTGTGCCGCGTGGTTAATGACCACATCCAAATCGTCAATAGCACCACTGTGGTAAAACCGTACTTGCTTGTTACTTTCTCCGCTACAACTGCGCATGTTCCAGGAAAGTGTATCATAACCAGCTTTGTTTAGCGCCCTCACCATTCCCAACAAATATTTACTCGAACTGTTCCCTTCTAATCCATGGGTGAGAATTACCAGTTTTTGCGTATCCTTATTTTGGGTTGACCAATCTAAATCTATAAAATCATCATCAGGAGTAGAAATTCTCTCTCTCCGATAATTAACGCCATTGGTATCTCTAAACAATGCAGGTATAATTGTCTGTAAATGACCATTGTTCAATAAAAACGGTGCCGTGTAATTTGAACTTGCTATCAGGGGCATCAATAATTAGCGTTTAAATTTTTACAATAAAAATCACCTAAAAATACTTTTATATTCTTGCTTTATCCTAATTTTGAAGATGTTAATTTTAAAGTATTTGTTGAGCCCTTTTGCCCTATTGTATAAATTAATTACCGGCATTCGTAATTATTTATATGCAATTGGTCATTTCAAGTCTTTTTCTTTTCAGGTTCCAATGGTATCTGTCGGAAATTTAACTGTCGGTGGCACAGGAAAAACGCCTCATATCGAATACTTGATTAAGTTATTTTCCAAAACCCACGAAGTGGCTGTATTGAGTCGGGGGTATGGTCGCAAAACAAAGGGTTTTATTTTAGCTGATAGTGCTGCTTCAGCAAAAACTATTGGGGATGAACCGATGCAATATTTCAGGAAATTTGGCAAACAAATTACTGTTGCTGTAGGTGAAAGTCGCGCCTACGCGGTACCCTGTATTGTATTTGAAAAACCTACCACAGAAGTAATTTTATTAGATGATGCCTACCAACACCGTAAAGTAAAACCCCAATGCAACATTTTATTAAGCGATTATAACCGTCCTTTTTATACTGACTTTGTATTGCCAATGGGTTTGTTAAGAGAATCAAGGGCTGGAGCAAATCGGGCCGACATGGTGGTAGTTAGTAAATGTCCTGCACAACTTTCAAAGGAAGAAATGCGATCAATCACCTCTAAAATCAATTTTTATGCACCATATAAAAAGGTGTTTTTTACAGGGATAAAATATGGGGAACCGATTGCTTTCAATGACATCAACAAAGACATTGCCATTTGCGACCAGGTAATTTTATTTGCTGGATTGGCCAACATTACGCCATTAAAAACCTATATTTCAAGCAAATATAACCTATTACAAACTTTTGATTTCAAAGACCACCATCAATATACGACTTCAGATTTGGAACAATTGAAAACAACATTCAATAGTTTTCCTGAAAAGAACAAATGCTTTTTAACGACTGAAAAAGACATGGTCAAACTACTTGATCCTGCCTTAAATGAATTATTAAGCACCTACCCTGTTTTCTATATGCCAATAGAAGTTTATTTTTTAGAAAACGAAGACGCATTTAAGACCTTGTTGCTAGACAAAACTGTAGTTGAATAATGTTTTCATGCTGTTTGTTCTCAAACAATATTATTAATAGTTTCTAGCTATTTTGATGTGGATAAGTTAAAATTAATTGAATTAATTAGGGCGTTTCCGCCGAGGCGGACCGAGCTTTCGGCACTCCCCCGCGAAAAACGGGATCAAACATCCCGAAGCATCGTGACAATCTCTAACGCTCAGCATAAAATACCTTAATTACTCCCAAATAAATTGCGATATCAAATAATAATAAAAAAATACCCAAAACATTTACCCATACAAAATCATTTAGAAGCTTATCAAACAAGTTTATTTTTCAGAATATGACTTTAAACATGTTCTGAAATATTATTCATTCTTTTATACTTCCCATCATTTACCAATATTTGATACGATAAGGTTCCTATAAAAACCTATGTAACAATTGTAACTGAAATGGGGCACTTAACTTCGTAAGTTTGTTTGATCAAAATAATAATTCAAATAAGCATGCTGGGATATCTGATCAAACACAAATTTATATTTGCAGGAATTGTTGCAGGAGCAATACTAGGTTATCTCTACTATTATTTCATTGGTTGTGCAAACGGCACATGTATCATTACTTCCAAGCCAGTCAACAGTACCATGTATGGGGCATTATTGGGAGGATTATTGGTTAATATTTTAACAAAAGAAAAATGACTACTGAAAAAATAATTATCGCGAACTTGAAATGCAGTGGCTGTGCTACTACCATCAAAAATGATTTATCGAAAATAAAAGGGGTAACAGACGTGTCGGTTGATGTAGAAAATGACGCCGTGAATGTTAGTTATGAAGGCCAAATTCGTGAAGCAATTGTCGAAAAACTACATGACCTGGGTTATCCTGAAGCCACAGAAAAAAATGGATTGTTACTTCAATTAAAAAGCTATACCAGTTGTATGCTGGGTAAAATTCAAAACCTATAAATAAGTTTCACATGGATATCAATGCTATAGATGTAGGAAAAATTATCAAATCGAATCAAGGAACCATCATTGATGTGCGTTCGATAGCTGAATACAAATCAGGAAATGCGGATAAATCAATCAATATTCCATTACATCAAATTCCAGAAAGACTGGTTGAAATCAAAAACTTAGCTCAACCAATTATTGTTTGCTGTGCATCCGGTAACCGTAGTGGGCAAGCAAGAAATTTCCTGATTCAACATGAAATAACCTGTTATAACGGAGGTTCATGGTTGGATATCAATCAATACCAACAATAGTATCATTTCATTATACAAACTACAAATACATGCTTAATACCATAAAAAAAATATTCGGATTCGGTCCACAAATCAATTATGCTGAACTGGTAAAACAAGGCGCTATAATCGTTGACGTACGCAGCAAAAATGAATTTGCCGGTGGACATATTTCAGGAGCAATCAATATTGCAGTGGACCAATTGAGTAATAATTTATCCAAACTCAGCAATAAAAAAACCACCATCATTACCTGCTGTGCCTCAGGAATGAGGAGTGCTGCGGCCAAAAACATACTTAAAAACAATGGCTATCAGGACGTATACAATGGTGGTTCATGGAGAAGCTTACAAAACAAAATATAATGAACATGCAAACCTTAATCAGTAACTGGCATTTAATGCGGATAATACGATTGGTAGCGGGTATATTTATAGCCTATCAAGCCATCCAAAATCAAGAAGTATTTTCAGGATTGATTGCTGCTTTCTTTTTGTTTCAGGCCATCACCAACACAGGTTGTTGTGGCTCCAATGGATGCAGTGTACCCACATCTACATACAAAGAGAAAACCCAAGAGGTATCATTTGAAGAAATTAAATAATTACAACTATGGCAAATGCATTCACCGAAAAAATAAACAGCAATACCCCTACCCTCGTAGATTTTTATGCTACCTGGTGCGGTCCCTGCAAAACAATGAAACCAATTTTGGATGAAGTCAAAAGCAAAGTCGGCGACAAAGCCACCATTCTAAAAATCGATGTGGACAAAAACCAACAAATAGCCAGCGTATACAAAATTCAAAGTATTCCTACGCTCTTGCTTTTCAAAAACGGCAAAGTGGTATGGAGACAAACTGGTGTAGTAGCCGCCAAAGTAATTGAACAAACCATCCAACAAAACCAATAAAAAACAGGCGCTATTCTACGACTTCATTTTTGTTATACCTATTTACAAACAGCTAATCAACCATAGGTTGCACATTTGGTTATTATCGTTGAACCCTTCGGGTTATGTGTACCCGAAGGGTTCAACGATATTAGCCTCGTATGAAATGCGGGGTAATTGGTAATCGTTCAACTACTACCAAATCGTAGAAAAGCGCTAAAAACCTCATTCCAATTAGTTGGAATAAGGTTTTTAGTATCCGTCTAAGATTATTAAGTGTTATTTCAACTATACTTTTACCAATACAACTTCTTTCCTGACTATTGAAATAATTACTAAAAAGACTATACTTGTGTATTAATTCTTTGGTAAATCACCTTTTAGCTTTATTAACCTAAAAAACACCATCGGCATTCGAAATTCACAAAACAAGTATTAAACGCTGTTTTAAAAATACATTTTCCTCTTTTGACAATAAAAAAGTCTTACCTTGCATGAATTACTTTTTGAGAAGTCTAAACACGATCTCAATTCTTACTCCTTATCCATTTCCTAATTATGTCATTTCAGTCATTAAATATTTGTGAACCAATTTTAAAAGCCTTAGAAGAAGAAGGTTACACTACACCTACACCCATTCAAGCCCAATCTATCCCAATTGTTTTAAAAGGAATTGATTTGTTAGGCTGCGCTCAAACTGGTACAGGTAAAACAGCCGCATTTGCCATTCCAATCATTCAGTTGTTGCATGAGAATAAAACTTATGACAAAAAAAGAAAAATAAGAAGCTTGATTGTAACACCCACCAGAGAGTTGGCCATACAAATCAATGAGAGTTTTAAAGCTTATGGAAAATATACAGGTTTAAAAAGCACCGTAATTTTCGGAGGGGTAAATCAAAACCCACAAGTAGATACCATCAGAAATGGTGTTGACATCCTGATTGCTACTCCAGGCCGGTTGTTAGATTTGATGAACCAAGGATTTATTTCTTTGAGAGATGTAGAATTTTTCGTGTTGGATGAAGCAGATAGAATGTTGGACATGGGTTTTATACATGATGTCAAAAAACTTTTGGCTGCGCTTCCAAAGAAAAGACAATCGCTATTTTTCTCTGCAACCATGCCTCCTGAAATCATCAAGCTGGCGAGCAGCATTCTTGACAATCCATCGCAGGTATCGGTAACTCCCGTTTCTTCAACAGTAGACATCATCCAACAACATGTTTATTTTGTAGACAAAGGCAATAAAAATGCCTTGTTGGTAGAAGTGTTGAAAGACAAAAACATCAAGATTGCTTTGGTGTTTACCCGCACCAAACATGGCGCCGACAAAGTTGTAAAAACCCTGATCAACCATAACATCACTGCTGAAGCCATTCACGGCAATAAAACACAAAATGCAAGACAACGTGCATTGACCAATTTCAAGGCACAAACCACCAGGGTTTTGGTTGCTACTGATATTGCCGCTCGTGGTATTGACATTGACGAATTGGAACATGTAATCAATTACGAACTGACCAATATTCCTGAAACCTATGTTCACCGTATTGGCCGTACAGGTAGGGCTGGTGCCAAAGGAACAGCATTTTCGTTTTGTGATGCAGAAGAAAAAGAATATTTACGAGACATCGAAAAACTGATTGCTAAAAAAATACCCGTAATCAGTGAGCATCCATTTCCATTGATGGACCATAACCCGGTAAAAGAGGTGAAACAACAAGGAAGAGGAGGAAACAGAAATACTCCAAGACCTAAACCTACAGGAAACAACAACAAAGCCGGAAATAATCCTCCGAGCAGGTTTGGAAAATCGAAAAATTAAGCGACAATCTCCTTCAAAAACCAACAGCTGGGCTACATAAATTCAAAGATTTGTGTAGCCCTTTTTCATTGTATTCAGCTATTTCAGATTTGTAATCCAAGGGGTCATGAGCCTCCAATGCTTAAATCATAATAGCTCCTGGTTTAAAGGAGCTATTATACTTCTAACCAGAATGTCGTTAGAGTTCGAAACTTCAGTTTGAAAACGGCTTTTACTAAAGACATTGCAATTAATGAAAAATCACTAATAATATTCTACTCAGTTGTACCAAACTTTTAATATGCCTTTTGGGGGCTTATGGGATGAAAGTCGTTTAGTTAAGGATTAAATCCGCTTAAATCTGTCCAATCCGCTCCATCAGTGTTCCATCCCGCACTTGCGGTATTATTCTTTGACAAAGAATAAAAACAAAATTGGACACAGATTTGGCGGATTAAGCGAATTTTCACAGATTTAAAAATAACAAGATTTGTTAACTAAACGACATTGAACTTGTACTCTGGAATCCTTATCGGAGGATTTGCAATCCGTTTTTATAGTGAATTGTCGGATTGCAAATATTGCTACAAGTTTAATAGACGTTATTTTGGAGATAAATTGTTTGATAGGCTTGTGATTTCAGGCATCTCTTATCGATGGAATCAACCCTAGGTAAATAAACGGACATTCAAATTAAAAGTAAAACTTGATAATTATCTCTTTTTCACATTGACAATGTTTAAATAAAAAAGATTCGCTGTAATTTATGTATTTATATTGATCCTTTTAAAAATCGTCCATATTACCTTGTCAACGGTCGCAAACCTCGGTTTAAATAACCGATTTAATACCAAACACATATATTAAATAGTCTAATACATTTTGACAAATATTTCATTAAAAAAACACAAAAAGATTTAGTACATCCGCTTTGCGTTAGCGTGTAGT
>Ga0209353_10002066_pt1 | contig 11120 bp, 24 predicted proteins | sample LauGreSpBDMM15SD_2_FD_187561 | JGI IMG/M metagenome (GOLD analysis project Ga0209353, IMG submission 187561) | Freshwater lake microbial communities from Lake Michigan, USA - Sp13.BD.MM15.SD (SPAdes) (version 2) | ecosystem: Environmental > Aquatic > Freshwater > Lake | place: Lake Michigan...
TGTCTTTGGCTTCTAGGTATTTTTGCTTTGAGTACATTATTTAAATATAAATAAGTTTCTCCCTTTACTTTTATTGCTTGTAGGGTTGTCATTTTTTTTGCTCGGTTACTTTCCACCGTAAAGTTTAATGGTTATATTGTTTTAATCTTCTTCAAATCCTTCTAATTGATTTAATTTAATATTGATAGGTCTTAATCCAAAAGGTTCTGCATCTAACCCAGAATCGAAAGTATAACCAATATTATATACTTCATTATGAAATTCAGTTATATCATTATAGTTCATACCATTAATTAATTTTTCTTCATATTTTGTAAAAATATCAACTAATTTTTTTGGTTGGTTTTTATAATCTTCGAATAAGCATTTCATAGTAGTAGTTTTTAAATTGTTAAATTAAATTTAATTCAGTCACACAAATTTCATAATAAAAATTATCACCGTTTAAATTTACGGTTTCATTGCTATTAATAGACTCTATTACATAGTCATAATTTACATTTATACCTTCTATACTATAGTCATTTATGGCGTCATCATTGAATTTTACCGGCTCGTTATTAAGCATTTTATTTAATGCTAAAATACATAATTGTTTTTTGTCCATTGCTTTATTGTTTAGTGGTTATTAAAATCTTAATCCTTGATGAAATGCTAAGCTTTGGTAAGGTGTTCCTACTTTTTCTATTTTTAAATTATGCTCTCCAGTTACACAGCTATTTCCTAAAATATACGCATGATTAATGCTAATAAATCCATTTGCTAATTTATGGCTTTTGTATATTTTTACTCTTTTTTTAAACTCAGAAATATTATTTATATTATTCATGGCTTTATTTTTTAATGGTTAGCTTCTAGTATTTGCTTATACTTCTCTTCAATTCTATTAGTGTATAAATAAATTATATTTCCTCTATTTTAGTGATTACAAAATTTTCAGCTCTTCCAAGTCTTTACAATAGTACTTTATTGCTGCGTACTTTATGGCTATACAAATTTATATCCTATATTTTTTAATTCTGACTTTAAGTCTTGTACTAACTTATTATTTTTATTTAGCCTTTTGGATTCATTAATGTATTTTTTTTGCACTTCGCTATGTTGTCCAACAACTGAATAACAATCCAAATAAAAACTAAACTCGTGATAATTTAAGACCGCGTATATATCATCATTTTCAATATGATGGTAATACTGTATATTATCGTATGTGTCCATGGCTTACCTGTTTACTGTGAATACATCAAAAGTCTTGCCGGTGGCTATTAGTTTTAATTTTAAGCCTAAACAATCAAATGCGTTTTGTAGCGTGCTTACTCCTACGCCTCCACCACTAAAATATGTATCTTTTAATCCGTAAGTTAGCCTGTCATTATTTAATATAAGTTTTCTTAAGCTTAACGATTGATTAAATACGTCTGACATTACCGCTGATAATTTACAATAGCCATAACCTGTAACTTTAGCCGTATAGCTTGCATAACTTCTTTCAGTCCATACCTCTAGTGTTGCCGTTGGATTCATTCCATACATTTGCGAACGCTTCCAATCAATGGATATGTTAAGGCTTTTAAAATCAGGTGCGTTTTCTATTGAGTCATACTCTTTATTTATCGCCTCAATGGCTTTTAACCTGTTTTTATCTACTCGGTTAAGTAGGTATATTTTTAAGCTTTCCAAAGTAAAGTCTTTTATTTTTTTACCTTTTGGTAGTTGGTCTTTAATTTGCCATGTTAAATTGTGGCTTTCCAGGTTTTTGATGTCTAGAATTAGGCTATCAAAATAGTTATTTTCTTGGGAAATTTTTTGAGTTCTCATAATTTTATATATTAGTTTTTTAATTAGCTTCTAGTATTTGTAACACTTTACTTTTATAGAAATTGTTTATCGTTTTACTGTTTTCCATATCCCTAAAATCGTCTACTTCCACACTGTTTGTATGGTATAAACATATTTTAACTATTTCACCGTCAATCAACATAGTTAGGTAGTCTTTATACTGTCCATATCCTGCATGGCTGTATAAATCCAGTTTTTGGACCTCTATATTTTTAGCGTATGGGAAAAACGCTTTTACTTTTTTCTCAAATCTTGCCGAGGATTTAAGACAATAAATGTTTATAGTACTTGACATATTAAGAATGCGTTTAGTAGTGAATTAATAATAATTAAAGGTAGGGCAATATTTTTAAACCCTATTTTAAGAGCTGTTTGTATGGTCAGCAGTCCAAAAAAGACTACTAACCATATATTTATTAAAATTAGTGTGTTCATGTTATTTTCTTAATTTAGTGGCTAATTCAATCAATTCAACTAAATCGTACAAATCATCAAAAAACTCATATTCTTTATTAAATAATATTAAGTCTCCCGCATAAAAACCATATTCAATACAATTTTCTGCTGCATCTGTCCAATTCCCGTTTAAACAGTTTTCTGCTATCTCCTCAAACTGTTCTAAAGTTCTATAATTTTTCATAGTCTTATTATTTAATGTTTAAGAAAGTATCTGACAATAAGATATAACCCTTTTCACTTTCCGCTTTACCTACAATTGTAAAGCCTTTTTCTATCAAATAGTCAACGGCACTACTTAGCGTGTCGCCTTCATAATTATAACTTATATATAAATATGTATTAAACCTGTCTGATTTAATTTTAACCCGAGAGCCTCTCGAGTTTGTAGGTGGGCAATAAATTACTTGTATTGCGTGTAAATTTGGGATTTTGTAAGTTTCCATAGTCTTATTTATTAAAGTTAAAATCATAGCTTAAGAAAATTTGATTCGGCAAATATTTTTTAATCTGCCCATCTTGATTTCTTATTTGAATGAATTTTGGTCCAATTTTATGAACCAATCCAATTGGATTTGATTTGTCGTGAGGCTTATAAACCTCATCGCCTTTGATAAAGTGATAGATGTCATTTGTCATTGTCTTATATTCGATTTACCTATTTATCGAGAGGTTTAAAGTTAGCCCCCCACCAAGATAAACGAATCTTGTTAAATTCTGAATTGTGGGGTTTTTATGTCAATACGTCAAAGAACTTTTGATGTCTCAAAGGTAGGTAATTAATATTTTAATTCCTAATTATTTTTTAACTATTATACTTAAATCAACGGAAGAGCCGTAGCCAATCATTAAGTGTGTGGTTATGCGTCTCATTCCCAACGATACAAAGGTAAGAAAAAATATTTAAACCGCAAATTATTTAATGATTATTTTTTAATTATTATTTAAATTACTGATTATCAGTTAAAAATTTATTGTATTTAGGCGTTAAAAAACGGTTATATATATAGTCGTTTTGTTTTTTGATATTATCTATATATATAGAGTTAATAATGTAGCCCTTTTTTGCTTTAATTATTATTTCTCTTTGCAATAATGTTGCAAGTTTTCGTCTAGTTGTTATATCCATAATTTCGCGTTCATAAAATACGCCATCACCAAACCTACTATATATAAGCAGTAATAAATTAACCTCCCAAATATTAAAGTGCTGTTTAACCACCTTATAAAACGAATTTAAAGCTAGTTCATAATACATTGTATATATATATACGATGTCATGTAATTTGTTGTAATTCATACTCGCCTATACGGTTTTAGTTATTGCAACAGTGTTGCGTTTATTTGGTATTGTCTTCTAATTATAGAAACAAAAAACGTGTAAATTTTGCAAAAAAGCAAATTTGCCAAAGAAAAAACTGCAAAACTGGTAAGATCCAATAATATATTTGGTAGTATATGGATTTAACAAAATTTTATTTGGCATTTTCCAGGCAAACAGTATTTTATACTGAATTTCCCAAAAAACAGTATTTTTTTATTGAATGTGTTAATAATTAGCCAATAATAACAAATTGTATTAAACCTATAAAAACGTAATCTTGAAATAATACAATGAGTAAAGTATTTGATAATCAATAAGTTATACGGTATAATTTTCTATTTAACATAATACTAATTATATAACAAATATCTATAAGTTATTAATAATTAGTTAGTTATATATATTGCACAAATTAATTGTTTGTAACACACTGATTATCAATGCTGTTTTGGGATTTCAAATAAAAAAATTAATAGGATTATTTTTATACGTTTGGTTTTTGTAAAAAATTACAAATCAAAAACGGATTATATAAGCTGATGCAAAACCAAAAAAACATTTTCAAGGGGGTACTGCGTTTAGGCTAGTAAGTTTGGTTTATTTTCCTGGGGGGAACCTTCTGTACGGTAACCCCCACTCCACACCTACACGCTAATAATTGTCAAATTCGGATAGTTTAGGATCTGTTGGAGGGATTGGTTGGTTTAGATACTCGGCTATGATTTGAATTGCTTGTGATAGTGTAAATACGACTGTGTATAGGTATCCATGTTTGGTAACGTTTTGTTGGTATTTGATTTGGTTTGGTGATTGTGTTTTACCTTTTAGTTTTAGTTCCATTTTGAGGCCATGGAATTGTTGGTTAGGTATGTCTAGGATTAGGTCTGATACTCCGGGTAGAGTTCCTGTTGCTAGTAGTTTCATTGCTTCTATTTTGTTTCGGTATCCTCCGTTTGGTACAGCGTAAAATAGTCCACGAGTTATTGGGAATAGGTGGTTTATTTGTTTGTAGATTTCGGCTTGTAGTTTGTCTTCGCTCATGTACAAATATAGGTATAAAAATTTTTTATATGTCTAAGTTGAAACAAAATTGAAACTGTAATTTTGCAAATAAAGTAACCACTTCGTTTGTTTGTGTTACTTCCTTTGGTCAGTAACAAAACATTACCTTCTTTTTCAAAATACACAATTGTTTAAGGAACACCTTTGGAAAGTATTTAAACTAAAAGACATTTTGTTTTATTATTATGTCTATTAGATTATATTATTATGACACATTGTCCTATAATAGTACATTCATACCATTTCATTTTGTCTGATTATTACAAAAGTAAAAGTACAAAAGGACCTGTATAATAATCATTGATTAGTTTATTTAAATGTGTTAATAGTACATTTTTGTGCCTTTATTTGATTTAAATGGCTATGATTTTTGATTTTTTGAAATATGCTGTTTTTAACCAAAAATATATCACATTCCATTTGTACTTTATACTTTTATTATATACCTTTGTTGCATGATAAATAACTATACATACTCAGGAGTCAATAAAGGGTGTTTTATTGCTTCTACACAGATTTCTCAAGATTCAGATGAGCTTGAGGCTAAGATGAGACAATTACATCAAAATCACATCAATATTTCAATACCTTTAAAGGTATTAGTTGGTGAGATATTTGTAACTAATGCTTCACCTATCACTCTTAATTTTGGTAAGGATACAGGAGACAGATGGGTGTTAAATAACCTTGCTGAAAAAGATGGTTGGGAAGGGCATATTGCTAAGATTGATGGTGCTTGGTTGTGTAGCTCAAACATGGCAACAATTATTAGTATGTTCTATTTTAATAAGAAATATTTCTCTACTAAAAAAGAGAAAGACTACACCTCTACTATAGGTTTACTGGGCGTTAAGACAAGCTATAAATATACTAGATATATGGATTGTGTCAACCATATAAAAGAGATAAATAAATGCACAGAGTCGCATGCTAAAAATTTACTTACTAGATTTATTAAAGAAGGAAGCATTATTAAACATTCACATGTTAAATCTTACAAAGTAGCAAGTGTTTCTGATATTATCAATGTTGTGAATGAGGAGACTGCTCCTAAGTCTACATTTATACCTTCTACTAATAATAGAGACAAGTATGCTGGATTAGATATGAATATATTTACTATTGACTCAGATGAATATAAATATATTTTATCATTTATTAGCCAATATACAAATGCTATATATGTTAAAGAAGTAGTAGAATTTATGCGTACTAAAGATGTGTTTTTTGAGAATGATGTCAGGTCTGTATTGCTATTGTTAGAAGCAAATGGACAGATTGCAATTAGTGATAAATACGATACAATCAAAAAATTACTTTAAAATTTATGGAGACAAAAATTAAATATAATACAAAAGACATGGATAATGCATATAATTGGATAAGCGTAAATGATAGGTTGCCTAATGATGGTAACAGTAGCATTTTTGTATTAGTCTATGATACGTATAATGAGATAATTGTAAGGCCATATAATGAATATCACAATTGTTGGGATGATGAAGATACTGATGATTATTACTGTGATGCCGTTGGCGGTAAAATCACACATTGGATGCCGTTACCTGAATCTCCTAAATAAAAAAAAATAATATGAAAAATAAATTTTGTTGCAATCAATTTAAGCATTTTATTAATATGTTTTATTGGATGACTTATTATGACAATGAAGATAAAATAAAATACATTATGCCTTACATTTATAAAGATGGCGTAAAATATAGGGTGAACCATTGCCCTAGTTGCGGTACTGAGATTAGGGATATAGAATTAAGTAAGATATGATGGACCATTTATTGGATTATGCATATACCATATAATATTTAAAATAAAATAAAACAATATGAATGTAACATTTGAAGGTAATACAGCAACAGGAAAAGATGAATGGTTAACACCACCACAAATAATTAAAAGTTTAGGCGAATTTGATTTAGATCCATGTTCGCCAATAATCAGACCATGGGATACTGCAAAAAAACATTTTAATATTAATGATAATGGTTTGATGCAAAACTGGGAAGGTAGAGTTTGGTGTAATCCTCCTTACGGGAAATATGCAGAGCATTTTTTAGAAAAGGCAGCGATGCATGGGAATTGTATAGCATTAACATTTGCAAGAACTGAGACAAAAATGTTTTTTAAATGTGTATGGGAAAAAGCAACTGCAATACTATTCATTAAAGGTAGATTATCTTTTTATCACGTTACAGGCGAAAAAGGTGGAACAGCAGGAGCACCAAGCGTATTGATTGCTTATGGTGAAGAAAACGCTGAAATACTAAAAAAATGTAGTATTAAAGGTCGTTATGTACGTTTATCTTAAACTATCTTATAATAAATTATAAAATAAATGTGCAAAAATATAATACTATAAATATAATGTTATATATTTGTACATAAACTTAATATTATATGATAACAGAAGTAGTAATGCAAAGAGATTTATTTGGTTTTCAAATAGCTCAAAAAAGTAAAACAAAATTCTTTTCAGCCACCGATTTAGAAAAGGCTGGTAATGAGTTTAGGAGAATTAATAACCTTGGTAGATTTAGCTTATCAGCTTTTTTAAAATCAAAATCTACTATTGAATTTATTAATGAACTTGAAAATAAATTTAACACAAAAGTTATTATTTCAGGTAGAGGTAGAACTTCAACAACATGGGTACACCCTTTGCTTTTTATTGATATAGCTTTGTCTATTTCTCCAAAACTAAAAATTGAGGTTTATGAATGGCTTCATGATACGTTAATACAAAATAGAAATAATAGTGGAGATTCATATAAAGAAATGTCTTCTGCTTTATGGTTAAGACATACAAATCATAGAGAGTTCCCTGTTTTTATATCTAAGGTAGCTGATTATATAAAATCACAAGTAGGTGTTACTGATTGGAATCAAGCAACTAAAGAACATTTAGAATTGAGAGATAAAATTCATGTTGCCATAAAACTTTATTGCAATGTATTAACTAATCCAAGAGAAGCTGTTAGGTTAGGTGTTTTAGAATATGTTAAAAAAGACCAAGTTGAATAAAGACCATTTATTAGCTTATGCCTTGAATGTAATTTCAAGGTATGAGCATGAAAAGACAGAGCAGCTTAGAATAGAAGCTATTATTATGCAGGATTGGATAAATAAATTTAGATGAATGGATAAATTAATTATACATGATGACACATATCCTAGAGATGTAAAAATAGGTGCCGGTGCGATATTAGAACCTATTGATATGTGGTTTCCTGATTCTTATTATAAAAAAAGTAAAAAAAAATGACAGAAAAATTATTTCTATTTGACCTGGAGACAACAGGTGTAAAGTATTGGAGAAATGGTATCCATCAAATTAGTGGTGAAATAACAATTGATGGCGAAACTAAAGAACAATTTAATTTTAAGGTAAAACCATATCATGCTTGTGATATTGAGGATGAGGCCTTAAAAATAGCAGGAGTAACAAGAGAAGATTTGCTTACATATCAAGATATGAAGGAAGTATATCAAGAGATAGAGAAAATGTTAGCAAAATATGTTGACAAATTTAATAAAACAGATAAATTTCATTTAGTTGGATATAATAATTCAGCATTTGATAATGCTTTCTTTAGAGCATTTTTTGTTCAAAATGCACTTGATAAAAAATCAGCTGACTATGGTAATTATTTTGGATCTTGGTTTTGGAGTGACAGTATTGATGTAATGGTACTTGCTTCAAATGCTTTAAGAAAAGAGCGAGATAAAATAGAAAATTTTAAATTGTCAACTGTAGCTAGATATTTTGGAATTGAGGTAGATGATGCTAAATTGCATGATGCTATGTATGATATTTATTTGACAAAAGAAATTTATAAAAAGATATGACCGCAGAAGACAAAGCAAAAATGATATATAATGAGTATTATATGTTATTTTTTGAGTATGAATTTGAAGAGATATTAATCTCAATCCTATCAAAAAAAGCAAGTTTATTAGCTATAGACTTAATTATTAAACATGATGGTAGTAGTAAGTACTTGATTAATGTAAAAGATTGTTTAAATAAATATTAAAAAACTTATAGTTATTGTAATTATTTATACTTAACTTTACGTCATGATAAATATAAAAGATAATGGATTAGTTGATGCAAGGGAGTTGTATTCTACATTAGAGATTAAGACCAGGTTTAATGATTGGATCAATAGAGTAATTGCCGTTTGTGGATTTGAAGATGGGAAAGATTTTAACTCATTTTATAGTAAAACCTTTTCGACTCAAGGAGGTGGTCGACCAACAAAAGAATATGACATTACAATTGATGCAGCTAAAGAAGCTTGTATTGTTGGTGAGTCTAAGAAATCATCTCAAGTACGTAAATATCTGATAAACCTTTCTAATCAAAAAGATTCAGGAGATTTACTTACTCATGATCAAGTATTGTATTTAACAAAATTAAAAGAAGTATTTAAGTATTTGTCTAATTGTGGAGATGCAACTAAATTACATTTAGATAAATTTGTTTCAAATAGCAATACTTATAATCCTTTTGCTGAATTTTACTCTTATAGGAATAATGTACTTAATCTTGGTAAGGCTGACTTAGATAAAAGATTAAAAGAATATTGTATTGAAAACCATAGACTGGTTAGCGCAAAAATGAATCAACAAGATAAGTTAGCATTATTGGATAAGTATGATATACTTAGAAATGGTGTTTGGGATTTTTTAATGGCTTCAGGAGTCGATAAGCAAGCAATGAAGTTGGCTAATTTGGTTAAAGATATGGCTAGGATAGAAAACTCTCCTGTAAATAGACGAAATGAAGATACCTTATTTGATAAAAAAGAGGATATAAGTATTGATAGTGTAAAAATGCTTATTAAAAATGACTAATAGAGATTTAATAAACGAATTTGCTGAAAAGTATAATTTATCATTTACGGCAAAAAAAGACTTAGAAATTTTAATTTATGCGATTAAGAATAATAATAATAATAATGGCAATTATGTGCCTTGCTTCATGTGCGGAGAAAGAGAAAAAGCAAGCAAAAAGTAGTATTGAAGTTATTACTTATCAATACAAAAAAAGCGATAATAAAAAAACAAATTATTTAGAAAAAGAAGATAGTTTAAATTTAATTAAATTATGAGCAAATTAAAAGTATTAAACCTTTATGCATGTTTAGGAGGCAATAGAGCAAAATGGGATGAAGTTGCTAATATTGAAGTTACAGCGGTTGAATTAGATTCCGAATTAGCCAAGCTATATCAAGAAAGATTCCCTGATGATAAAGTTGTAATTGCAGATGCTCATCAATATTTATTAGAAAACTATAAGGATTTTGATTTTATTTGGAGCTCACCACCTTGTCCAACTCATTCGCGTGCTAGGTTTGCAAGACATGAAAGTACTAAACCTGAATATCCAGACATGAATTTATACCAAGAAATAATATTATTGGATAAATATTTCAAAGGTAAGTATGTAATAGAGAATGTGATCCCATTTTATGAGCCATTGATACCAGCAAAAAAAAGAGGTAGACATTTATATTGGACTAATTTTAATTTGCCAAACGATGTTAATGAACGTAAAATGTCTATAATGGAAGGCAAAGATGAAGTAAATAAATGGTGCGAATTTCATGATTACAATTTCTATCAATATAAAGGTGAGCAGAGGACTGATAAAATTGCAAGAAACTTAGTAGATTATGAAGTTGGAAAATCTATATTTGAAACCGCACTAGGAATAATACAAAAATCAAAATCAAATCAAATAAATTTATTTTAAAAATTATGAAATTAGACAAAACAAAATCATGCCCAGAATGTCCTGAAAATTGGATACAACAGGAAAACCACAGAGTTGAAAGCCTATGGATAAGTCTTAGGGGTTGGTGGAATAATGAACGCACACCGTTAAGGATTGAAATGATTGAAAGTATTTTAAAGGAGTTGAGGTATGAAAAGAAAATCACTCAAAAAGACATTACTAAACTTGGTAATGATATTTCAAACTTTATAAAAGAACTTTAATAATATGGAAAATTTAAGTGATATACAATTTATTACAGTGTGCATTTGTTGTACATTAGTAGTATTGGGATTCTTTTGGTTATTAAGTCAATAAATCAAAACTCCAAAAAGAAAAAGTAAATATTATTTACAGAAACAATTGAATAATGAAAAAACTAGATGTAAATGTTTTAATGATTGGCAATTGGATTAAACATGACCCATCAGAATGGAGTTATAGAAATAATGATAATGTCGACTTAGGTAATATTTATTTTCAATGGGAAGATAGAGATTGGGTAGCTTTATGTGAATGTACCTTATCCATTGAAGCTTTATCAGCAATCCCATTAACTGAAGAAATACTTTTGAAGTGTGGTGCAGTATTCCCTATAACCTTATTAAAGGATTGTTATTTTGAAGGTTTTGGGCCATTACA
>Ga0209353_10002067_pt1 | contig 11120 bp, 16 predicted proteins | sample LauGreSpBDMM15SD_2_FD_187561 | JGI IMG/M metagenome (GOLD analysis project Ga0209353, IMG submission 187561) | Freshwater lake microbial communities from Lake Michigan, USA - Sp13.BD.MM15.SD (SPAdes) (version 2) | ecosystem: Environmental > Aquatic > Freshwater > Lake | place: Lake Michigan...
GGACTTGAATCGCAGGCTCAGTATATGCCAGAGTCATCCGACGCACCTAATACCCCACAGGAGCGCGCCAAAGCCCGCCAGCGCGCCCGCCTAACGCCCTACAACCCCGAAGAGGACGCTCGTCCTGAGCAAATTGACATCGCCAGCCTCAATCGCAACGCCGAGGCCGTTCGTGTCATGCTCCAAGAGGAAAGCGGAGGCTACGACATCGCGGCCCAAATTGACGGCAAGTTTGAACCGCTTGCAAGAGACGTGCCGCATGACCGTTTGGCCGACTACATCGGAGAACGGGCCAAAGATGTGCCAATAGGGACAACGAATAAACTGCTTACGCGGGAAAGCGGAAAAAACTTTATGCCGGAGGAAGGCAAAATTAGCATTAAACATTGGGCAATCAGGATGCACGACAGTGGCAACGTGTTCACTGGCTATAGTCACGGAGGCGCGATGGGCAACGCCAAAGAACGCTATCCCGGCATTTTTAACGATAACGGCCCTACCTTTGACGAGGGGTTTGTCACAAAGACTGGCGCTTTTTTAAACCGCGAACAAGCAATGCAACACGCTGGCTTCAGAGCTCAATACGTCCACGGATCAGGCAATCAATACAGAGTAAACGGGCCGGGTATTGAAGGAACGCGCACAATTACTGCGGAAAATTACGCTGATGCTGTAGATACAGTCCTACTTGGAGTTAGAATGCGGGAAAGGTCAAACGCAGAATCACCAATGCCAAATCGGCCTTATGAATTGCCGGAGGGGTTTAGCTATTCAATGGACATGGGCAAATGGATAGTGATTCCAGACAATCAAGCTGACGGGCGTCCATACGCAGGAGCGCACCAAAGCCAAGCAGAAGCATATGCCGCTGCGATACATGAGATGAATGTCGAAAGTGGATACAGGCGACCAGAATTGCCGGAAGGTTTTTTCTATATGAGGACTGGAAACAAATGGGCAGTCGTTCTAGATGGTCAAGAATTCGGGCGTCCATACGCCGGAAAGCACGGAACTCTAGCAGAAGCATATGCCGCTGCGATGCCAATTATAAATGCCGAGCGGGGATACAGGCAACAAAGGCAAAGGAAAACTGAAGAAATTCAACTGCGACACAGAATTTTAACAGATGAAATAAACGAAAATAGATTTCAACGTGAAACCGGAGAAATAACTTTGGAAGAATCGCGTAGAAATGCCAGAAGGCTAACGACTGAGAGAAGCAATCTGGAAAAAGAACTAAACGCTTTGAACGAGCCAAGTTCCTCAAAACTTGAAAGCGCACCTAATGAAGCCGATCAATTGGCCGATCCCAAGACCTTGCGTAAACTTGCTAAGTTGTGGGAACAGGTTAGCAAAAATGACGAGACATTTGCCTACGGTCAAACCACCGCAACCGACCCGGTGCAGATTGCCGCCGACATCAGCACGCAAAATAGCCCGATAACCGTATCGGTCACAAACAATGGCGGAAACATTACATGGGAGTCAAAAAACGGAAATATCACCATTTATTACGCAAACACCGACGCACCACAGATCGGGGCACCTAGCGCCAGAAGTCAAGGGATTAAAGAAGGCGGAGGATCGCAAATGTATCAAGCCGCCTTTGCGTGGGCGCACAACAACAACAAGATTATTTATCCTAGCAACGCTCTTTCGGAGATTAACGCTTTTGTGCGTCGAACGAGCAACATGCTTTCCGCCGCGCTTCGATTTGGAACCACGCGGCACATGATCCCCGACGACGATCAGCGCGTAAAGAACTGGAAACTTCCGACTGGAGAGGAATCATTGCCATCAGCCGGACGGTCAGATTATCGCAACCTTTCAATTGATCAACAGAATGCAGCTATTGAGGCGCAAGTAAATGACGAGATTCCGCGCCCTCCCGGTGGCTTTGAAAGCGATAAAGCTGAAGACCGCTGGAGAGCAAAACAAAGCACCCGATTAATTGAACTGATGAGCAATGTTGCAAACGAGAAGAAAACGGTAAAAAAAGTTGCAAAAGTCAAAGCAACCACCCAAGAAATCGACGCCCACAACATTGCTCAACTTGCAATACGCGAAAGCGAGCAAATAATGAATGCGCTTCCAAACTTTGATTTAGTGGACTTTGACTTTAAAACGGGTAAAATGAGCGATCAGAATGGACAAGAAATTACATCAGCCGACATTACAAAAATGCTTGAACAATACGGCAAATACAGCACGTATGACAAAGGCATTGGACTCTCAACCACTCAACGCGCCATCATTACGGCGTCGTTCATCCGTCAAACAAAAAGTGGTCTTTCATCCCGGCCAGATAGAGGACGCGGAATTCGTATCGTAAAAGAACAGGGCAAGCTTCTTTACATGCCGGAAAACGACGCCAAAGCCCCAAGGCAGCGTTTAAACCCCGGATCGGCGGCAAGGTTACGGATTTCCGCCCGAACGCAGCAGGAGAGGCCAGAGCGCGAACTGGCGACGGCGCGCTGAATCAGATCATTCTTGGCTCGCTCGACCTCGGCAGCACCGGAGCAATCTTTTCCGCAGCCCGACGCTGCCAACCCCGAGCAGCGGCCTGCCAATTCGTCATGGGCACTCGACCGACACGCCAGCCGTTCGACTCGTAATGGTCGATGAATGCGCTGGCCTGCTGTGCCGCCGACCCGTTTCGGAACACCGCCCCGGCAACGAACAACGCCTCAACCTCCGCAGCCTTGGGCGCGAGAAATCCCAACCGCCTTGTTGATCGTTTCTGCAATCGGACAATTTCAGCTAGGCACTCCAAAATGAGCGCAGAGGATTTGTGGCCGGGATGCGCGGCACAAATCAACTCCATTTCGGTAATCCGCGCCTCAGTCATTTTTTTCTGATTTAAGCTGCGATTCGTCGCGCCGAACCCGCGAGCGCATCCACTCCGCTTCCTCCCGGTCTTCGGAATCTTCGAATCCCCGTTTCGATGCGATGAAAATGGCCGCAACGATGCAGACCAGATACAGCACAAACGCGGCGGGTATTGCCAACCACCACCAGCCAGAGTTTTCGAGTATAATTTGAACGATAGAATCAAGGATTTGCATAAATTGGAATGGAGCAGATGGCGTTTACCGAGTCAACGAGAAAGATTTACCCGGACACGGTTTGTCCGCTCAACCTGACAAAATTGCCACACTCCAGCGTGTCAATTTTGTGATTTGCAAAATTACCGCTTGCGTTCAGCGCAAGAGCGTAGAGATTCACCTCGTTCGCAGTTACGTGCGATGACGATTTTCTCAACTCTCTGGAACAGGCGAAAGCCCTACCGGGAATGTTTGGTGGAACGCAAAACCACCTGAAAGCCGCTCTGCGTAACCAGAGCGGCTTTTTATTGCCGTTGCGAACCCGCCAAGCCGAGCGGGACATACCGGACGCAACGCTGTTCACATCAGTGCCAAGATGCGGGTCGCAGGCGAGGACGAGAACTCCCCAGCGGCAGACTCCACAAAAAACGGTGCTCGGCTGATTGGCTGGTCGAGACGGGTGGTTGGGCAAAGAAACGAGTTTTAGGACGCGGCGCAAAAAGACCGCTAGAGCTTCTCGGGAGTCATCGGAACGGTTCCGACAATGCCCTTTGAGGTGCATCCTGTAAAACTCAGGACAGCCCTACGCGATCAATGCGACCGACGATGGCGACGGCTTTGCTTGTCAGCAATCACTTCCCTTTCTTCTCCATATCTTGGAGGGGAGAGGGGTGGTCTGCCGCTCCCTGCTCCCTCCTCAAGCTCATGCTCTGCCGTCAGCAAGACCATCTTCCCGGCACCGGGAGAATGATCGAAAACTTTTACTTGTATCCGTTTGGATAAAGTGCGAGAAAGGAACGACCAATCTAGTTTAATCATCTAAAACCACCAAACATTATGCCTAACAACGGAAATTCTATCGTCGCCGGACTCTCTTATTTTGCCGGAGATCCCAATACTGCCACTGTTGCGTCTTTTGACGAACCGCAAGGCACCATTGTGCTCGACCCAACCAACGCCGTTGCGCGCATCAAAAAAACAGCGCAAGGCGCAAACACAGCAGGCTACGCTGACATTTTGACCTCTGGTCTCACGACCATTAGCAGCGACGGAGCAGTGTCAATTATTAGCGACACGATTTACCTAACCAAAGGCAGCGCGGCGGCAATCACCGTTGCGGCACCGGGCGCAAACGGCATTGGAACTAAAATTACAATTACTACTGGAACCGATTTTGCACACGTTGTAACATTTACTGGCACCACGCTAAACGACGGCACGGCAGGAGCAAATAGCACTTGGACATCCGCAGCCGTGCAGGGATCAAGCATCTCGGTTGTTGGCGTGACGGCTACCAAATGGAATGTTGTAAGTTTCAACCTTGGAACTATTGCCCCGTAACGCATGAGCGCCCCACTAGGCAATCAAGGCGTCAGCGCCAAGCAATACGCCACCTCGACTACTCCGGTAATTGGAACTGCGGACGGAGATGTGGCAACGCTGGCGGGAGGCGAAATCCTTGTGATTCAGAATTTGAGCGCAACCCCTCTATGCGTTCGACTTGGCACTGGTGCAACTATTGCGATTTTTCACTACATCGTTCCCGCTTGCAACGTGGCAAATGACGGCAGCAGCCCGCCCTTCTACATCGACAACTGGATCGGCATTGTAAGCGTCATCAAGCAAAGCGGCACCACCCGCTACATGCAAAATAAACTGAGCAACTAATGAGAAGCATCTGGTCATTTGCACCGAAAGTAAACCTTGCCGCACCCGGCGCAATCGGCGGCACTACCGCAGGCTCGGGTGCGTTTACGACGTTGACGGCTAGCAGCACGCTAGCAGTCACTACAACGACTACGATGACCGGACGGCTTACGGCCAACGGCGGCATCACTGTTGTCGGTGGATTAGTTTTACTGACCACGAATAGCGCACTGTCTAGCATAAGTGGCAGCGCAACCGCAACGCTTACCAACTCACCGGGCACCGGCAACCCGACAAAGTGGATAGCTATTGACGACCACGGAACAGAAAGATACATACCAACTTGGACAATAGATCCTCCTTAACCCTATGAAATCACTATTCCAAATCCAAACCGAATCCGGCCAACTTTGGCCGCACATCAAAGCGCACCTTGACGGCACCGCTAATGTTTCCGACCCGATCACCGAGTTGAAAAACCAGCACGCCCTCGACCTAGCTGCCGAAGGTCGCGCAGTGCATGACCGTCTGGACGCCCTTGTCAAAGCTGGGCAGGACGCACACGCAAAAGGCGACCTCGTCGCTATCGGCAAGGTGCTGGAAGCGGCTTACGGATACACTTCTGGCGCACGCAAAGCAAAGCTGGAGGCCGAACTTGCCAAAGCAAATGCCGCAGTTTCCGCAGTAACCGACAAACTAGCAGCCTTGTAATGGAGCCATGCCTGCCAAATTTCAGGTTCCACTTTTCTACAATTTTGATGACCGATATTGGACGGCATCAGTCTCGGCAAACGCGGCGCAGGTTGAGGAGATAGATCCGATCCCGCACTACAGCACCGTCGATTTTGATGTAACTTTTTGCGCTGGCGGGGTGGCAACGACGCTGACCTCACCGGATTGGACGGGCGGGATCAAGGTTAAGGACGACTTTTCTGGCACCTATCTTGTCCAGTTGTCGAACCCAACGCTTGTTGGCACCGTTTACACGTTCACAATGCTGATCGACAGCACGGAACTCCGAACTGCGCTTTTAAGCCCGCAGAACCAATATGCGTTTGAGATTCACGAAGCCACCTCGGGCATCTCGACGTTGGTGCCAATTTTCTTCAGCATTTCGCGCAGTTACGCGCTTACTGGGGCAAGTCCCACTAGCGCAAGTGGCACGCTAGTTGTCGCCGCGACAAAGACCGTAAGCTTTCCGCTTTCTCTTACTTTTCCAAGTTTGGACGGCACAAACGGATTTTCGCTTACATACAACTCCAACAACGTGCTGACTTGGGCGTCAAGTGGCGCACTGTCAGATGGCGACAAAGGAGACATTACGGTAAGCGGAAGCGCCGGAACGTGGACAATTGACGCTGGCGTTGTGACGTTGGCAAAGATGGCAAACATGGCGACCGCTCGCGTAATCGGTCGCACGACAGGCGGGACAGGAGTACCGGAACTGCTGAACATCAGCGGAACAGGCAACGTCGCAATGACGGCAAGCCCGACGTTTACTGGAACACTTGCGGCTGCGGCAATTACGGCAACGACCGTCAATGGTATTACAATTACAGCGGCGGGCTCTGGCACGCTCACAATGTCTGGGAACATAACTACCGCAGGATATGGCGTTTCTTCAGGCGGAAACATCAACCTATCAAGCAACGCTGGAGGTATAGGCGGAAATCTTGACATGAGCGCAAGCGTGTCTAATGGCGGCGGCAGCATCAGCACACACAGCGGCGGTGGCGGTATCAACACCAGCCAAGGCGGAGGCGACATTGACACTACAGGCAATGGCAGCATCGGCCTTGGCACAACCGCAAATCGCATAACGCTTGTCGGTACAACTGGAAGCAACGGTAAGACAGCCACCTTTCCAAACGTCACGGGCACCGTCGTTGTAGCAGCAACTAGCGCGACTGCTACGCAAGCGTTGTTTGCACAAGGCACCGGATTTCCGGCTTATCGTGCGATTGCTGCGGGCGACATTCCTAGCATTTCCTCGGGCCTTTCAGGCATCCTTCCCGCAGCTAACGGCGGCACAGGTGTTGACAACAGCAGCAAGACTATCACGCTCGGCGCATCGCTCACGACTACAGGCGCAGGCGCAACGACGTTTGCTCTTGGAGCAAGCACCCAGACATACACTTTTCCGACTGCCACTGCAACACTGGCTTCGTTGGCAGGAACAGAAACGCTGACAAACAAAAGCATCGTTGCAACTCAGCTTACTGGCACGATTGACGCTGCACGAATTACCGGATCGCTTACCATACCGGGAGCCATCGGCGGGACTACGGCAAGCACTGGCGCGTTTACTTCGGGAACTTTTTCAACCACTCTTGCTGTAACCGGGGCACTGACAATGGCCGCAGTCCCGCGATTCAACGGGACAAACACCTCGGGAGCAGGAACCGCATTGCTCGGAACAAATTCACCAGCGGTAACAAACTCCGCTCCATTTACGTGGTTTCAAGTAACAACTTCAGACGGATCAACCGGATACATTCCAGTTTGGAAATAACAAATTAAACCCGGCTAATTTTTACAATGAGCGAAAAGGAAATACAACAGCACCAAGAACTGAACGACATTCGCAATATAGCAGAGAAGTGCTTTGCGTTTATTCGGATGGTGCTGGCTCCTCTTATTTCACTCGGTATTATATCGCTTGTCGGCGGTTGCTGGCAAGTCCATGACATGGGCCGGGACTTCAAGAACATGCAAACACAGCAGACCGAATTGAATGCAAAGCTGGAGAGCATGAACGAGAAGGTGCTGCGAATGTTTTACGCAGGCGGTTGGGACAAACGGGAAGTGCCTACTCGGACGAACAAAGATACGACGCAGTAAATAAATCCAACATAATAGCTGTGTGAACCCGCGAATTATCAACATGCTATCAACAGTGCGGAATTTGATAGTTCTCTCAATCCTCCTTACGTCATGCCAAAGCGCACCAAGCCAAGCCCGGAGGATCATGGAGCCCGTAGCAAAAAAGACCGCGCAGGCAAACCGCCTAGTCGAGCGGCAGACCGGGAGCATAACAAGGCTACGGACGAGCGTGGCGGACGCCGCGCAGACGGCAAGGCGGCTCGCCGCAGACCGACCGGACGGCGACACATCCTCGCTTCTGCTGTCCCTCCGCATTGCAACGAGCGAGACGGATACATTACATGGAACGAATGAAGACCTGCGGCTCACAATCAGCGGCATGGAACTTGCCATCGCAAAAGCGCAGGACAAGATTGCGGTTGAGATCGCGGGGGCCGAGACGTGGCGGTCGTGGGCGTGGAGATGGTGGTGGGCGTTTTCGGCGACGGTCGCGGGAATTGCCGCACTGGTATATTTTCGTCACTCTGTCCCTTTGTTGAGATTTCTGTAATATATGAAAATCATCACCCGCTACGGCTCGCCACTTCTCCTTTTTATTGTCTGCGTTGCCTCTTGGATAGTGTCTTCCATTTATACTGAGCAATACCAAGCAAGTGTTGGCCCTGATTTCCTGACTCGACTCCCCACCAAGGTAATCAATTTGGCAGTAGCGTTGCTCTTGACCCGCTACATCGTGAGTTTTGTGTTCCCCACCATCGGACGTTTTACCACAACGAATGGCGGCAAAAAAGAAAGCCAGTTTGCCAATTCTTGGAAGAACAACCCAACCGACCAACGACTATGGATTTCCGTTATTGTATATCTCGGAGCGTTATTTGTGCTGTCTCAGCTTTTGCTGGGCTAGCATTTGCTTCTCCCCCTCCGGCGACGAGTGCGCCAACTGGCAAGCATTTGCTGCCCGTTGACGTAAGTGCGTTGCTCAAGACGTTTGCGGGTTATGTAGGCATCAAAGAAAAACCGTTGGGCAGCAACAACGGAGAAATGATCAACAAGTTTAATTCTTCTTGTGGGCTAACGCCGAGCGACCATGCCCCGTGGTGCGCTTCAGTGGCTCACTACGGCTATTTGATCAATGGGGCAGGCGATAGGCCCGGAGCGTATTCGCCAAGCTGGTATAGAAGGACGCGGGCAATCCCAACCGCAATGGTGCAGCCGGGAGACGTGGGTCTGATCTATTTCCCGAGCAAAGGCCGATACGCGCACACCATTGCCGCAATCGAAAGGGTCAACCGCGCTGGCCGCATTGTGTCCTCCTACACGACACTGGAAGGTAACACGAACGCAATGGGGAGCAGAGAGGGCGATACGTTTGCTCGCAGGATAAGACCAGCAGACACGGTAAAAGTAATGAGATGGACAAACTAATATGAGAAACACACTGACAGGAGAAATTCCGCGTCACCTTTACGTTTGGGTGGACTCACGACATACCCACCGCGAGCCATGCGGATACATCCCCGCTGTCTGGTATGGTTTGGTTTGCTATCCGGGCCGAGTCTGGGGATGCACCGTGATGCTGGAGTCCGGGGCGGTGTATCGTAACCTCCCGGCTCATGCCATTGCCTTTAACGCCGAACCAAAAGGCAAGTGGACTGAGCGCGATGCTCAGACATGGGACTGCTACGGGTGGGATTGGTCAGCAACGGAATACAGCTTCTTGCGAGGGCTGAAGTGTAAGGTCATGGCGGGCGGTAAAGAGCACCTTGGGGAATACCTATTCACAGTCTCTCCGGTGGGAGACGGATTTTCAGCTTATCCAGAGCAGGCAAAAGAATTTAGCTTTGTGCGGCTCAAAAGCGGCCACTTAACCATCCAGCCGACAAATCACACCGTGTTTCGGGAGCGCAGTTTCACAGACAACAAATTGGAATTTCCAAGTCCGCTGAAACGACAAACTGACATCTACACAGCGGAATGAAGCGGGACATCGACAAGCTGCGAGCATGGCAGCAGCGGAGCCGAAAGCCGTTGAAACGCACGAAACTGCAACCCGTCAGCGCAAAGCGCAGGAAAATAATGCCAGCGCGAAAAGATTGCCGAGGAACGGTATTTGAACGAGCCGATGGCAAATGCGAAATTCAACGCCCTAATATCTGCACGGGAGCCTGCGAGCAAGTTCACGAAATTACGGCGCGAAGCCAAGGCGGCAGCATCACCGACCCAGAAAATTGCCTCGGCACCTGCGCTCCTTGCCATGAGTGGGTGACGCAAAACATGAACGCGGCGCGAACGATGGGACTCGCAAAATAGCCTCCCGGCACCGGGGACGCAAAAAAAAGCAGAAATCTGAAATGAAGCGTTGACAGGATAAACGCCGCAGTCTATTGATTGGTCATGCAAATGAACCAGACAAACCAAACGGCCACCGCTCCGACGACTGCGGCTAAATTTACTTCGGCTGGACTGCGCGCCGTTTTTGCGGACGGATTAGGCGAGGCCGCTGCGATTTTCGCTGCTCGACTTGCTCGCAAATCCTACGGGGCTCGCGGAGACGTTCGCACTTTGAGCGTTTCCAGCCACGCGGCTGACAATACTTTCGCAGAGTATTCAGCGTTCATCGGCTTGACTCGCGGCCACGAAACCACCGGACACAACGTCCATTTTTCAGTTTCTCAATCCTAATCAACCACCATGACAACCACCACCAAAATCACGGTCGAACGGCACGACGCCGCGACCAACAGCGACAACGAAATCGAACTGACGATCACCGGGGAATACTACCCCGGAGCCCGAGGTCGCAAGGCGCACCCGATGGATCGCTTTGCTCCACCGGACGACGAGCCGGAAATTGAAGTGCTTACAGTAAAAGACGACCGCGGGGTCGAGATTGAGATTACCGACGCGGAGTTGCGGCAAGCCGAAGACGCGCTGATCAAGGCGATGATCGAAGCGCGGGACGATTACGAGGCCGACCGCGCCGATTCCATTCGATCCCGTTACCGGGATGATTGGGCGCGTTAAAAAAAATGCAAAAATTGCAAACGAGCCGTTGACAAGTTAAACGCTACCTGTATTCTCACTGCACACATGAAACTCATAACAACCATTTATTTAGACCGCCCCGAGGGCGAAATCGAAGTCACCATCATCGGCAACCTCTACCGGGGCAATCCCCGTGACGAGGACGACCCCAGCGAGATTCACAACATCCGGGCGCAGAGTGCGTCAGGCCAGAAAATTGAGTTGACCGAGGAAGAAATTGAACAGGCCGAAGAGGCGTTGTTTGCATCCCTTGACTAATTATGGACTCTTTAACAGAAATACTGGAGGGCCGATTGTTGCGGCTGGAGGCCGATCTGGCAAAAGCCAGAGCACTGCAAGACGAGATGCTCACCTCATTAGGGCGCGCAAACGCAATTGTTGCGGAGATGCAGGAAGCCCGGATTGCGAGCAACGCCCGCTGGGCTGCGCTGTTAGACAATGCCGCAAAATGAACGACCAAATTGAACTAACGCTTGGTGAGCCGAGCGGCAACATTGTAAGCGGAGTGCAAACGATGATTAAAAAGGCTAGACAAGCCGGGATGAAAGACTCGGAAAACGC
>Ga0209353_10002068_pt1 | contig 11112 bp, 6 predicted proteins | sample LauGreSpBDMM15SD_2_FD_187561 | JGI IMG/M metagenome (GOLD analysis project Ga0209353, IMG submission 187561) | Freshwater lake microbial communities from Lake Michigan, USA - Sp13.BD.MM15.SD (SPAdes) (version 2) | ecosystem: Environmental > Aquatic > Freshwater > Lake | place: Lake Michigan, USA...
GTACTTGGTATTCAGTTACTGCGCAACCGATTTGCATTACTTGCAATGGAAGCAGCAGAGAAGTCAGTACAGGCACCGATTGTTCTACCGCAAGATGTGCAAGAACTTATGCTTGGTGGAGATGCTGTTATTCGTACAGCCAATCCAGCAGGTGTTCGCCGTGTAGAACTTACTTTGCCACAAGGCGCATTTACAGAACAACAAGTTCTTAATCAAGAACTACGTGTTGGTACACGATACCCTGAATCTCGTACTGGAAACATAGATGCTTCTATTGTTACTGGTCAGGGAGTACAGGCTCTTATGGGAGCCTTTGATACACAGGTTAAATCTGCTCAAGCAATCTTTGCTGCAACACTTCGGGACATTATTAGTATTTGTTTCTGCGTAGATGAAATGATTTACCCAGAAGAAAAAACAATTCGTGGAGTAGATTCGGGTTCACCTTATGAAGTTACATACAAGCCAAGTAAAGACATCAAGAATGATTATTCTGCTGATGTCCGTTATGGCATGCTTGCTGGTCTTAATCCAGCACAAGGTCTTATCTTTATGCTTCAAGCACTTGGAGGAAAACTCATCAGCCGAGATATGGCTATGAGAGAACTACCATTTACAGTTAACGTAACACAAGAATTAGAAAAGATTGAAATTGAGGATATGCGCGGAGCGCTACTTGGTTCACTTACGGCATATACACAAGCAATTCCACAGATGGCTACTCAAGGCCAGGATGCTTCAGAAGTTGTACGTAAGATTGCTGCTGTTATAAAGGCACGCCAAAAGGGACAGGCACTAGAGGATGCAATTGAAGCAACCTTTGCCGTTCAGCAGCAAGCAGTTCCTCCTGTTGGGGCACCACAAGCAGTTGAGCAAATGTCCCCTGCTCCTGCTGGCGTTCCAACAGGAGGCGCTACACTTCCAGAAATTGAACAAGCACCACCTGATATTATGAGTTTATTATCTGGCATTACTGGCGGAGGAAAGCCGACAGCAAGCGTTCGTTCGACGCGACGAATATAATTTAAGGTGGGGACATGACAACAATTATTGGTATCGAGCATGATACTGGCTGCGTGCTGGTAGCCGATAGTCAAACAACTGATGATAATGGTTTTATCTATAACCATCCTAACGTTAAAAAACTTGAAGACCGTGGTTCATTTATTATAGGTGGTTCTGGAGAAGTACTACCATGCGATATTGCACAACATATCTGGGAACCACCAACAGTTACAAGTAAAGATAAAAAAGATTTGTATCACTTTATGATTGTGAAGGCTATGCCTTCGCTTCGTAAATGTTTAAGTGATAATGGTTACAACTTTGATGAAACTAAAACAGAATCAAGATTTCAATTTTTAATTTCTGTGTGTGGCGAAGTCTTTGACATCGACCACGACTTATCAGTAAGCAAAAATGCAAGCGGAATTTACGCTGTTGGAAGCGGAGCGGCTTATGCACTTGGTGCATTACACGCAGGCGCTGATGCACATGAAGCAATGGAAATTGCATCTAAACTAACAGCATTTACAGCAGGACCTTATATATCAAAAGAGCAATTTAAACATATTAAGTAGGAGGCGCAATGACAACAGCACCAGAAAATCGTGGCGGAATGCGTCCAACGGCACCACAGAATAATCCTGCTAATGTTTCTGGTACGGGCGGAGCGGGACAATCTGGCCGTGTTGCTCAAGGTTATGCTTATGGCATGAACAAGCAAATCAACGAACAAGCCGCTGGCGCACCTCTTGCAAATGCACGAACATCTAGTACAGGGTCTGTACCCATGGGCGCAATGAGTTCAATGCCACCAGTAACTCCAATTACAGCCCCAAGCGAAATGCCAGACCAGCCAGTAACTGACGGCGTTCCAATCGGTGCAGGAAATAATTCGATACCTGGGCTTCCAGAACCAGCACCTGGTCCAGACAATACACAATTTAATGCAGCAATTCAAGCGTACTATCCAGTCTTATCATACATCGCATCTCGACCAGAGACATCAACAGAAACGCGCAACGTACTGTCAGCACTGATGAATGGTATTTAATGAATATCTGGAATCGTTTAGGTGACCTTGCAAAAGGAACCAGAGACTGGGTTGGAGATATCGCACTAGGTGCAGTCTCACTAACTGGTGCTAAATTTGCTTGGGATGTGTTTACAGCACCAATGAATAGCGATGAGCAGTTCAATGGATTCTTTAACAGTATTAAAAATGCTGGTGTTAATACAGTAAAGAATATTGCACGCCCCTTTGGTGGGGTTATTGGCGCAACCATTGCTGTTGGAGAGTCTGCTATACGTCAGCCATTAAGTGCTGGTCTTATGTTTGCAGCAGAACCTACACAAGGTTTAGGTAAAGCAATTGAAAATCGTCAAGAAGTTTCTATTGGACAGGCTGCTGCAAATCTATTAGCAAAGTCATCTCCTTTAAGATTGCTACCCGATTCATTAACTCCTGCATTATTTGATGACAAGTTCAGTATTTATGATTCACGTCAACGCAAGGCTGCTTTTAAAGATAGCCTATTTGGTCGTTACACAACTGGAACTTTAGATGCCGCAGCACAAATATTTTTAGACCCAACTATTATTCTTGGTAAAGCAACAGCAGCGGCAAAAGCAGCAGATAAAGCATCTGATGCAATCTTTGCTATCAATGAAGTAAAGACAACGGGCTTTGGTGCTACATCTACTCTAAGCAAAAGAGCAGAACGTTATGCTAAACTTGCTGAAGATTTTGCAGCAAATGATTCTATTTGGGCGATGAACCATCCTTTGGTAAAGTCATCTAATAACCAGGCTACAGTATCCTATCTTCTTGGAACAACAACAACCAAAGAAGAAGCAATTAATACCTTGGCTGCACTCTTTGGTGACAAGAGTGCAATTGATGCACTTGATATTTTAAAGCGTCCAGATATTGCAGTTCCAATGCGTATTGCAAATGGTGAAGTAAGCATCAGCGATTTAAAAACTCTTCTCAATGAAGAATCAGCCTTAATGGCTGGACAAGATGAGACAATGCTTCCCCTATTGCTTCGCACTCCAGAAGAAATTGCAGCGGACAGAGCCTACATTACTGCCTGGGGGCAGCATGACAAGTATCTTGCTCAACTAAGAGAATTAAAAACTGAAACACCATTCCGTGAGGGTATTGGGAATGTTAATATTCCAATTCCTTTCTTGGGAAATATAACATCTCAAAAAATTGGAAGAGAAATTGCTACAGCACGTAGCGTTCCATTCCATGCAAAAGAAGTAACAAGTTTCTCACGTTCAGATGTCTACCAGCCAACACCATTTCATACAATGTATTCAAAAATTAGTTGGCTTGAGAATGAACGCCCAAGCGGTATTGTAAACCTCAATGAAGGTGATTCAATCCGTGAAGTAACAGCGGTAGTTAATCGCCTTGTTGCTTTGTCAAAGCCTGGTAATGTTCTTACTCGAGTCTTTGGTGATGTTGGTTTTAGCCGTGATGAGGGCATGAAGGTTATTAATGCTTATGCTGCAGCGGCTTCTCCAGAAGCACGCGCTCAAGTTATCAACAATCTTGAATCTCGTGGGTATCAAGTAATTTCCAAAAAGAATGGCATTGATACAGTAACGGCAGAAAAGTTATATAACACACATATCAATCGTCGTACTGGTTTGATGAGAGAATTAAAAGAAGAGGGATACCTCTACGACCACATTGAAAAGAGAATGACACAGGTTCCTTTGTTTGAATCTCAGACAGCAAACTTTTTACCTATTGCTGACTTTGACACAATTGAAAAAGTTGTTCGTCGCAATAAGAGCGCAATCTCAGCGGTTTCATTTAAGGCATCTGAACTTGCAGCAGTAACATCTGACATTTGGAAGGCTTCAGTCCTTCTTCGCCTAGGGTATCCAATCCGTAACGCAGTTGATTCTCAGTTGCGTATCTGGGCAACAGTAGGAGCCATGGCTTCAATGCGTCACCTTGCAGAAGGTGGAAGAAATGTAATGCAGAATGCTACAAGTTCACGCATTGGCAATCGCCTTGTAGATAGATTTGATAGAGTTGGTAAATTAGAACTCTCTAATGTAAAAAAATCTGTATCAACACTTGACTCTGAAGTAAAACTTGCAGAGAATAACCTAAAGATTTTAACAGAATCACTAAAGTCTAATCCAAATGACCTAGACCTTATCGGTCGCATTGCGGTTGAGAAGAATAAACTTGCCGCAAAGTTGGCAGCCCTAGAAGATAACCAAGTTACACTTCGTGAACTCATGACAGAAGATGTAACAAAGAAAAAGACTATTGGCACAGGTCAATGGAAAGTTTCTTCTAAGTATTCTGATGCAGAAGGAAGCAACTATACTGTTTGGGATGGTTTTGGTGGTCCAAATGGTGGACTATATCAACAGATAAATTCATCAGACCGTTCTTTTGGTGCATTGATGGAAGATTATAGTACACTTTACAGCGCTTCGGTGCGCTCAAGTGGACAAGGTGCTGTATTTCCAGGGCAAAAGGACTACTACCTAGCATGGGCAAATGCATTAAATACAGATTTTGCTAACTCAGCAGTAGTGCGTGAATTGATTGCTGGTAAAAAAGTAGAAGATGTAGTCAAGTGGCTTGAAGAAAACAAAACATTGCGTACTCGCATGGGTATACAGCGTGGTGATTCAGAGGAACACGTTGCACAGGTAAAGCATTTTGTAGATAACTACATTCCAGATGGTTATGGTATCCGTGAAAAGATACTTAGTGGCCGTCCAGGAGACGAAGTTGCAAATGTATCTGATGAGTTTTTACGTAAGGCTATCCCAGACGAAACAAAGTTGCCAGTTGTACACGGACACCTTATCGAAGAGAACATCAACTGGACATCTAAGATGAATGCCCGAACAATGACTAACTTCTTGTTCAAGTGGCTAGCAACAAAGCCTGAAGATGCGTGGGCACGTCATCCGTTGTTTATTGATTTGTATCGTAAATCAATTAATGACCGTATTGCTACAGCAGAAACCCTAAAGGGTGGTAAGTTTACTCGTGAAGAGTTTGATAATATTCAGTATGCTCTTGAAAAGGACGCCCGAGCAGATGCTCTTAAGGGTGTCAAGAGTATTCTTTACAATGTAGAACGTCGTACAAATGCTGCACATATGTTGCGCTATGTATCGCCTTTCTTCTCTGCACAAGAGAATGCTATTAAGACATGGTTAAAGATTGCTAGCGATAAACCAGTTGTTATCAGCCGTGCAGCAACTATCTGGAATTCTCCTAACCGCTCTGGTCTTGTTACGAACACCGAAGGCGAGCCAGTATCAGATGGTTCACCATTTGACGGTAGCGAAACTATTTGGTTACCAGTTCCTGGTGGATTAAAGAAGATTCCTATCCTTGGAGAAGGACTATCTTCACTTGACCAAGTAGGTATTAGCAAGCGAAGCCTAGATGTTGTCTTTCAAGGTAACCCATTTGGCGTAAGCATTGGACCATTAACTGCTATTCCAGTATCTAAGATTATTAAGATGAAGCCAGAGTTTGGTGAAGTTGTAAGTTTTGCTTTCCCATACGGACCTGACGATTCTATGAAGCAGTTCCTACCTACGTGGGGACGTCGCTTGTTTGATATGTCTGAAGGACTAAATAACTCAGACTATGCTAAGATGTACCAGTTAATCTGGATTACCGAACAGCATAAGTCACGTGATGAGCAACGTGCTTACTTATCAGAAGGTCAAATTAAGAAGAAGGTTGATGCATACTACAAGATGCGTGCAGCAGCAAACCTTATCTTGCCATTCTCTCCACAGTTTGCTAGTCCTTACCGCTTCTATATGGACCAATGGCGTGTATATAGTCAGGAATATGGACTAGGTGCAGATGCTAAGTTCCTAGAGGATTTCCCTGAGTTCTTTGATTTTGCAACATCATTATCTAAGAACCCTACAGGTTCACAGGCTACAATGGATTCAGTCCAGAACGCTAAGCGTTATGCTGGTCTAATCTCTTCAGTATCTGGTGATAACATGAACCTAGTTGGCTTGATTACTAACGGCTCCAACGCCGCTAAGTACTCTCCTACAGCCTACTGGTGGCAATCTGAGACTACAATCTCCCCAGGTACAACTGAAACCTTTAGAGGAAGACAGACACCACTTGAGGCTGCTGCTAAGAACCAGGCTCGCAAGGGCTGGGCTACATACCGTAAGGTAACAGCAGTCCTTGATGCACACCTTGCTGACCGTGGACTCACATCATATGAGCAGAACGGTGCAGAAGACCTAAAGGCTGTTAAGGTTAACCTTATCAATGAGTTATCTAAAGATATCGACCCAGCAACAGGGCAACCTACTGGCTCACCTTCTGCTTGGGCTCAAGACTACCGTGACTTTGACGGCTTAAAGACATCAAAGACTATCCAGGGTTTGCGCAAGATTATCTCTAATGAGAACTTTATGAAGGATAATGGAAGCGACCCAACATGGAAGTCAGTTGCTCTGTACATACAGGCTCGAGATTCAGTTGCCTCTCTACTAGCAGGACGAGCATCATCTAATATATCTAGTAAGGCTAACATGGATTTAAGATTAATGCTTGATTACTATGTCACACAGTTAAAGAATGGCGACAAAGAGTTTGCTGATATTTACGAAAGATTCCTATCTCAGGATGCGATTTACGACAAAATGTTAGGGTTATCAAATGGCTGAAACACTAAGTAGTTTATACGAGCAACGCAAGAGGGCTGAAAAACTACGCAGTGCTGCTTTGTTATGGCCTGCGAGCGCTAGTGAAACTGAAATTGCTGATGCAAAGAAGAAGGCAAAGGCTTACAACGAACAAGTTAAGTCAATCAATGTAAGAATTTCTGCACTAAAGCGCGGAGAAACTGCAACTAAAACAGAAGAGAAGAAGAAGAAGGATGCGCAGGCTGCTGGTACTTACGTTCCAGCCAATGCCCCTTCTGGTGTAGATAACAAGTTAATGAATGACATTGCTGCTGCTTTAAAGCAGACAGACCCTAACATTAACTTAGATACAATATTCTCAACTGGTGGCATTGGCAATACTCTTCTTGTATACCTAGGTCCTGGTTCAAAAACTACAAAGGTATCTACATCCGCTGATGCTGCAAAGGCTGGAATCAAGACAACAGTTGCTGCTAAAGATAACATTAATATGACTAACAGTGTTGCTCAGTCTTTTCTAAAAGACCCAAAGATTCAGAGTCAAGTGACTGCGCTCATGGCGGCAGCAGGTAAGGGAACCAACCTAGTAGAATCATTTGCAGCATGGCAGGCAGCAGTATCACAAGCAGCAACACTATATGCTGGTGGTACAGGGCTCAAGGTAACACCTTTAGATATCCTTAAGATGAACTTAAACTCAGGTGCTGGCCTTGCTGGAACAAGGATAGGCGTTACAGTAAACAAAGAAGACCCAGCAGTTCTTGGTGAACTTATGGGTAATGCCTTCTATAAGAAGACTGGTTCTAGAGTTACTAGCGAACAAAAAGCAGAACTTATTGCAATTGCTCAGAAAATGATTGATGTGGGACAAACAACAAAAACAATCACTGATGCTAAAGGTAATACACGCACCTTCCGCAGTCCAGGATTTAGTACAGCATCTGCAGTACTTAAAGCAGAGCAGTACGCAAAAGAAAAAGCACCACTTGATATTGCCCGCCAACAAGGACTAGAGTTCTTCGGTTGGATGCAGACAGCGAACCAACAGCGAGGTGGTAGATAATGGCTGATGCATATACACTTGCAAGAATTAAAGCAGCAAGAGAAGAAGCAGAAGCGCTAAGAGAGTTAGCGGATGCCAAAGCAGTTGAAGCAGATGCAGCCAAGGCTAACAATGCTCCTGCGGGTGTGCAAGCAAATCTTGCCAAGGCAGCAGCAGAGGCTGACAGAGTTGCTAAAGTAGCAGAAGCAGCACTTGCAAAACTAGAACAGGACGCGCCTGCATCTACTGACCCCGCCGCCCCTGCTAACTCACCTACATCACGTCTTACAACAGCAACTGGTTTTGTATTTACAAAGACTATGCTTGAGGACCCGAAATATGGTGCCGAGTTAAAAGCAATTTATGACCTGTGGGTTGCTGGCAAAGAAACAGAAGCACTTGATGCATACTTTAAATCTAAATGGTACTCTACTTTAGGTAGGACAGCAGCAGACCGTTATGCAATGAAGTTAAATCAACCTGCTGTATATGCCAGCGAACTTGAAGCATTTAAAATTACTCAGAAGCAACGTCTATCTAGAGTAGGTGTCAAGATTGATGACGCTGACTTAGATGCTTATTTAACACAAGCATTTGATGGAGCATTCTCGGATGGTCAACTAGATGCAATGATTGTTAAGTCAGCATCTTTTGGTACTAAGTTTGGTGGAGATACTCTTACTAAGATTCAAACCTTCCGCGAATACGCAGACTCATATGGTATTTCATATGATGACAAGAAGTATTCACAGTGGGGTGCTGACCTGTTCTCTGGAAAGATTACTGATTCTGAAATTGAATTAAGTATTCGTACTGAATCAGCAAGTAAGTATCCAGGATTTGCAGATAGAATCATGAAGGGTACTACCCTAGATGCACTAGCATCTGCTTACAAGTCATCTATGGCTACCATCTTGGAAATTGATGCAGACTCTATTGGTTATGACGACCCTACCCTTAACAAGGCTTTACAGTACATAGGTCCAGATGGCAAACCAATAAGTAAACCACTATGGGAGTTCGAATCAGACTTACGTTCTGATGTTCGCTGGCAGTTTACAAACAATGCTAGAGATTCAATTGACTCTATGCAGTATAAGGTTATGAAAGATTGGGGGCTAATGTAATGGCTAGAATTAATCCAGGCCGTATGATGGTTGATGATGGTGGCGGTTATGAACCATTAATTGCAGTTGCCGTACAAGCAGCAGTTGCATCTCCAGCAGTAGTTGATACTCCAGCAAATGTGGCGCCAAAGGCTGCAGAAGTTGAGAAAATTGTAACTAGTGTATTAAAGGCAGTTGCACCAGATAACGACCGCACAACAATTACTGAACTTGCAAAACAAGTAACACAAGCAGTTGTTACAAATCCTGCAGTTATTGCATCCCCTGCTGGGGAAACAGTAAACACAACAACTCTTCAAGGTATTATTGCTGCATCCAAAAATATGCCGTATGATACTGGAAATCCTGCTACAATTACAACAATGCCATTTGATGGTACAACAACACCGAGTGTTAAGAATCTCGATACAACAACAGTTACATCTACTCCTACTCCTGAACCAAGTGTTAATAACCTTGATACATCTGCCTCAACAGATACTGGGATGATTGAAGGACTTCCTCTTAATTATAAAGGCGGCGGCAATAAAGCAGTAGCAGTTGCCCCAGGAACGCCGACAATGACAGAGGCTGACATGAAAGCCGCTTCTCTTGCCGCTGCAAAAGAACTAGCAATGACCCCCTATTCCGAACTTTCTTTAGAAGTAAGAACTTCTATGAGTACAAAGGAAAAACAGGCTTATGCTAAAGCATATCGTGAAGAACAAGAACGACTTGAAGCAGAAGAACGCGCTTTATCTAATCCAATGTTTGACTTTGGCAATCGTCCAACTGCGCCACCACCAAGTACTTTACCTGGTGAAAACTTTATTTATTACTATTCTTGGATTGGTGGAAGAACTTCTGGTTCGTGGAAACTTTATCGCGCCGCAAATAATCCAGAGAATCAAGCAAAGTATGGTTCTCGAGCAATCGGTGGCGAAACTCAAGCAACCACAGATAGCATCGTTGGCGCAAATTCTTTAATAAAACAACCTCAGCCTACGCAAAATCCAGATGGAACTGTTACCTGGAGCGTTGAGGATGTTGAAACACCACCTCCAGGTGGAACACCACCTCCAGGTGGAACACCACCTCCAGGTGGAACACCACCTCCAGGTGGAACACCACCTCCAGGTGGAACACAATTTCCAAGCGGAACTACTACCGTAAATACTACTGGTATGGATGCAACAACCAAGGCTTTAATAGAATCTTTGCAAAAACAGATTAATACTTTAACAAATACCGCTAGCGCAACTGAAGCCTCATTAGCAAAAAATCAATACAATGACCGTATAAGTGTTTATGCTACTATGGCAGACCGTTTTAATCAATATGGTCTTACTGGATTAGCAAATAAAATTAAAGAACTTGCAATGAAGGGCGCAACAGAGGCAACAATTATGTTGGAATTGCAAGATACACAAGAATACCAGCAACGATTTGCAGCAAATGCTGACCGTATTAAAAAGGGTCTAGCAGTATTAACCCCTGCAGAGTACGTCAATGTTGAAGATTCTTACCGTCAAGTACTTCGTGCTTACGGACTAAAACAGTTTGATAATGATGCATATGTAAAGCAGTTTATTGCTAACGATATGTCTCCAACAGAACTTTCTAACCGTGTTGTTACAGCAGTGCAGCGTGTACAAAATGCAGACCCTGCGGTATCTAAACAACTGCGTGACTATTACGGTGTAGGTCAACAAGACCTTGTTGCTTATGTACTTGACCCAGAACAACAGTTCCAGAAGATTCAACGTCAGGTTGCAGCATCAGAGATTGGTGTGGCAGCAGGCCGTCAAGGACTTACCGCTGGAGTATCAGTTGCTGAGCAACTAGCAGCACAGGGTATTACTCAGGCTGAAGCACAAAAGGGTTATGCAACTATTGCAGATATCTTGCCTACCGCGGCGAAACTCTCTGGTGTTTATGGTAGTACAATGGATGCTTACGGACAATCAGAAGGAGAGCAAGAAGTATTTAATTCTCTTGCCTCTGCACAACGTAAACGTCAAAGACTTTCTGCTGCTGAAACAGCAACATTTGGTGCAAGCGCTGGTACAAATAGAGTATCCTTAACTAGCGCAAAACCATCAGGACAGTTCTAAAATAGAATCCTATGTGACCGACCAGCCCACATAGCGTATAAGACTGGTAGTAAGAGCCAGGCTAGTTCCCCGACTAGAATCTGAGGCTTGCGATTCAAACGAATAGAAGGGTGGGTTGCTATGAGCAACAACTACTGGGATGAAGACGAAGACGACCTAGATACCG
>Ga0209353_10002074_pt1 | contig 11102 bp, 22 predicted proteins | sample LauGreSpBDMM15SD_2_FD_187561 | JGI IMG/M metagenome (GOLD analysis project Ga0209353, IMG submission 187561) | Freshwater lake microbial communities from Lake Michigan, USA - Sp13.BD.MM15.SD (SPAdes) (version 2) | ecosystem: Environmental > Aquatic > Freshwater > Lake | place: Lake Michigan...
CTCTCTAAAGCATAGTTATAAACGGTATTATGTCTTAATTGTAGTATTGCTTTCGCACCTCTATCGTGAAGATATCTTTTTTCTTCTTCTTTTAGTATAAGTTTGATATTTTTTCTATCATTAAACATTAAAAAGTTTCTTAGCCTTCTCGACTACATCCAATTTCTGAGCTTCTAATAGAGATAATTTACTTTTTTGCTCTTTATTTAATTCCATTCCTGCGGCTTCTGATTTGATATCCGCAATTTGCCCATCTAATTTATCGTGAGTTAGTAATAGGGTGTGATACATTTGTGCTTTTTGATCGTTATGCATAATTTTAATTTTTAAAACTTTATTATTTAATTAAATCCTAGTCTGTTTCTAAACCTTCTATGAATTTGTTGGAATAAAATAGCTAATGGTTCCATTAAAGTACTCAACTTATCTATTTCTTCTATTATTATTTGAGATAATTCATTTTTAGTCATATCTATTCCTAATCCTAAACCATCATTATATATTAATCTTAACTTATTTTGGAACATTTGTAAAGCTTTTTTATAGTTTAGAATTGATTCTTTATAATCGACATCGATATATATCTCATCAATCATCGAATCTATTATCTGTAAGTCGTTTCCTACTTTATATGACATATTTTGAGTAAACGCTAAATAATTTTCTTTACTAAGGTTACCTTCTCTTGCTTCATTTAAAAAATTGGCTAATATATTAGTAGTTTCAGTAAATATAATTAATAACTTAGATTGTATCTCACCAGCATGTTGACTCATAAGTTCTGTATCGTCATACCCACCTATCTCATTCATCAACCTCTTCAACTGACTCTCTTTAATTATAATTTTCATATTATATTTCTAAATAAATATCATTTTTTTACTTAAAATATTTTGATATTAAATATTTTTTATTATATTTGTATTATAAAACAAACAAAATGAAAACTATTTTAATTTTACTATCTTCTTTAACTTTAACATTTGTAAGTTATTCGCAAAAAAAGTCTCTTTTTGAATGGCCGATTGCAGATGAAACAGTTGATATTAATGAAGCAAAAAAACAAGGTTTTGCAATGTCATTTAGTCAACCAAGTTATTATGTATATAAGGAAAAAGTTAATATCAAAAAATCTCTGTGTGGTTTGGACATGTATATGAATTCAGGTGAGACTAACGATCAGTATTATTACTTCTTTGATATTAAAAATAAAAAAATCACCGTAGTACAAAACAGGAATATGGTATACGCATTCAATTTCGCAAAGGTAAGTGTTAAAAATAATATATTAATTTTTAAAATTAAAGAAGATGATAAGTCCATTAGTATATATGTTGATTTGAACAATCATATTTTTAAATATACGGAGTATTTTGAAACAATAAATATGTCAGATGTTAGTGTTTGTGGAGATGTCTATTTTTACCCAAAAAAATAAAACCGATGACTATTCATCGATCTTTTCTACCTCACTTATCTCTAAATCCCTATCCTTTAATTTATCCATCTCCTGTGTAAAGTATTCTTTAAATTTTTTCTGAACAAAATTTTGTTCTGTTTTAATTCTTTGGGTTCTAGCGTTAGCTTTTTGTTTTTGATTTTTTCTGTGTTTACTCTTTGGCATAATATCATTAATTTATATCTAATGATAAATATTTTTTATTGAAATGTCAAATATTTATTAATATGAAATTATTGGATTTAATATTAGAAGATGTATCTGTACCATTCCCAAATCAAATGGTGATAGAGATAGAGAACGATTTAAGGGATAGAATTAAGGTGGACTGTGAATTACCTAAAAGTGAGGAAGAAAAGTCAACTGGGTTAATGTATAGAGATAATCTATGTGATTACTGTGGAGTTTTTTATGATTACGTCAGTGGTGGTTTTTGGATGAAGAATGTTAAATTCCCTATAGAAATGATTTTTATAGATGATGATGATACCATCGTAGAAATTAAAAGAGCGTTACCTAATGACGAAACTATCATTAGTCCGTCAATTAATTCTAATGGTAATTTAGAAGTAAATGATGGATTCTGTAAAACTAATAATATCTCTATAGGTAATAAAATCTATAGATCGTAAATTTCAGGATTCTCCTTACCAAACTTTCTAATTAAAGTACCTGCCTTTGCATTGGCTTCATCTTCCCAAGGGGAACCTTCTTCACCTTCTTCAGGTTTTCCTTCTAAATCCCCTCTATCGTTTTGTTGGTGATGTACCATTTCATGTGCAATAGATCTAATTATATCGGGTATTGCTCTATTTTTTGATAATACTTTTATTGTTTTATCCCCCATATCATAGTTCGCCAATGTCTCAATACCCTCTTTTTTATCTGTTAAAATTACTTTAAAATCATCTGGTAATGATAAATAGTTTTTACCAAAATCAATAAAATTGTCAATTATACTTTCGGTTATTAAATTATTTTCTTTAAGTAGAGTATCTACCTTCTCAGGTATTCTTTCGAGAATTAACTCAAGAATATCATACATATGGTTACTACTTTCTACACCATAACTCTCAATAAACCTCATTATATGAATTCTATTATTGGGGTTGTTTATGTATGGTGCTTCATATTTCCTTTTAAATGGACTCCAATATAACGGAAATGAAAATTTATTATCTTTAGTTTTAACTATTATGTCTGGATGAGTTAAAAACCAAAACTCCCTTTCGTCATCCCACCCTAAATCACCCGTATCAACCATATCACCTAACCAATCATAACCTACTTCATAATGCCACTCATCACTACTAAGATAATTTTCTGGGTTATTACCATTATCTTTATGATAATAATAATCTTCACCTTCTTCCTCATCATATATGTGAACCCATCCGTATTTACCAAATAGTTCGGGATTAGTTATTAATTGATCATATTCATCAGTTAATATACTTAAATCTAACATTTCACTAATAGAATCAAAAGATCCTTCTGGAATGTCGTCTTTTAAGACTAAACTATCTAAAAAATTGTTAACTATATAATCTAAAAACCTTTCAATATTTTGGTTTTTCGTTTCTTCTTTTAATATATGTCTAATTATTCTTTTCATATTAGAATCCTTTAATTTTTAAATTTAAATACTTATTATTCTCGTTTTGAATAACATCGTATTTATCAATACCCCTTATCAAATTTAGTTTTCTACCGTTTTCCCAATGCATAATTAAATGATCTTCTTTGAACATCGAAACAGTATTTATATCAATAATTTTACCCTTAGTACCCTTTTCTATGGGATCATAATCATATGGCATTTCTTTAAGAACGACAGTATCACCAAATAATGCCTCATTACCATTACCATAATTTTTTCTAATCCAAGATTCTATTAAATATGGGTATTCGTCACTACCTATCTCTACACCGTAATTAGATAATAAATCCTCCTTAATATAAAATTTTATGATCTTCTCAACGTCAGAAAAAAGATTGAAATTATGATATGAATAAGTTTCTTTATTATAATCATTGTTTAAAAAATTCAATATTCTATCAATATACGATTTTCTTTTCATATTAAATAGAATTATATTCGCCCATTTTAAATGGTTCTAAAATAGGGTTAATTGCGTGTAACGAGTAACTACCATCTGGACGATATTCTGCATAAACAAATTCTGCCCCTAATACTTTATTTTGTCCATCGGAAGTATGAAAATAATCTGAAATAAACGGATTGTATTTTATTTCTTCCGCCATACCTTTTAATGTAATCGGATCATCTGGTAACTCCTGCACTATACCACCAACACCAACTACTTGCTCTCTAGATGACATTTCACCTTCATCTCTAGTAGTTCTCATAATTTTATGGTACCCCATACTAATATCAAAATTAATATCCCCACCCAAAAGAATGTCATTAGTATAACCAATAATTCCTGCAGTTTGGTTTTTCCTTCCTGTTTTGGTCCTACCATAAACACCAAAGGCACCATTTTTATTATGTTTAATATTATGTCTGTTAGTGTGGAACCATATTTCTTTACCTACTAGTTCAGGTGATCCACCTTCTAAATAACCGTGTTGTGCCTTTGACGCAATAACTGGATCTGACATTCCTGAGTGCCAAGGTGGTGTTTCATTTAGTAATCTATCTCTCATCTCCATTAATAGATTTACCTTCCCTATATTAATTCTTTTATCTTTAGTTCTCATATATTATAAATATCACTTATTTTATTCAGTAAGACAATTTATCAAGTAAAGTTTCGTTAAACTGATCCCAGTCTATGTCTGCATTCCCACCATATCTGAAATGTCTATCTTCATTTATTCTTATTTTTTCATCTGGTAAAATTGGGTTATCTGCGCCACCATAATAATCTTCTTGTTCTACTATCTTCCATAAAATGTCAACGGGTGATGGGTAACTTGATTCTAGTTCATCTATTAAAACTTCATCAAAATATGAATTATCTGTTAATTCACCTAACTCTATTACACCTTCATATTGTAATTCATCAAACACTTTACCTTGATTATCTACTTTATTTGTTAGTTTACCGTTAAATCTACTCAAATAATCATTTATCTCATCTAAGATAACTGAATGTAATGAGTTGATATCTGCACTGTGTTGAGCATCTCCTGCGGCACAACCAATATCACTACCATACTCTGATTCTATAAACTCTTTAAAATCTTCTTCGTTTTCTTCCCCATCTAAATTCTCTAAATATTTTTCTTTTAATATTTTCATATTATTTTGATCAATTTTATCTATCAACCAATCATCAACATCAAAACATTCATAGTCATACCCATAATCATAATCCCCTTCTAAAAAATTTTTCACAATTGTTTGTATACCATACTCACCGTCATTAAAATATCCCATAATATCATTTGCGGTAAATATAACAGGTATATAGTAAGGTGTCCTATCCTTATATTCAGTTAAATATTTATAAATGATATTAAATTCTTTCTCCTTAACGTAATCATTAAAATCTAAATCTTTTAGGGTATATCTCATAAATTTTTCTGGATCAGAATCAAATATCTTAAATAATCTATTATAAACATTTTCAGGAAATAATTCCCCAAATTTATCAATGTCCTCATCCGTAGAGTTATCACCAAACTCTAATAATATTTTTCTAATTGTACCCTTCATTATATTCTATTTTTTCTATTAATCCATCTTGCATATATAGATAATCTTCATCAGTTAAATGACCCTCAAAACTTAATTTTGTATCATCATGTGCATCATAACTATATAACCCATACCATTTCATAAATTCCATAAAATCCCCAACTTTCCTTATATCTAATTTTCTTTGTATTTCTCCACTATGTTTAGTCATGTCAATAATAAAAGGTTGATCACTATATGAAAAAAAATCTTCATATACTGTTTCAGGTATATAGTCAATAAAATTATCTTTTTTCAGATTAAATGAGACTAAATCATAAACTTTCTCCGCGTCAGTAGCGGACAACCCAAAAGAATGTTGTATATGTTCTACAATTCTTTCTGCAAATGTATTTTTTTTAGCCAATTGAATATATAAACCACTTCTACTATCTGGAATTATTGGTTTACCGTCCAAATCAATAATAGTTGTTCTTACTTTTCCGTTCTCCAAAAAAAAATCATCCTTAATCATATTATAAATTCTCTTTATAATACCTTCTTGAGCAAATTCATTTAATATCTTCTTTATTTTGAAATTCATTCTTATTATTTTTATATAAATATACTTAAATTATAATAAAATATTTCTATATTTGTAGAATGGAAAGAAAAAAAGTGAAAACTGAAACCATCAAAAACGATGACTTCAAAAAAAGAGAGGTTGTGGAAGAGAAAAAAACCATCATTAAAAGTGTTTCTAATGACAGTAAAGTAAAATGGGAGAAGGTTAAAGGTGTTAGTGGAAAAATAATTAGATATAAAGTGGGAGATGTTACCAGAAAAGAAGAGTTATCTAAAAAAAAATACCGTCAACTTTATGTGGGGGTTGACGGCAATGATATCTATTTTTATTATGAAATTATAGAATAATGTTACCTATTTTTCTCTCTTTCAGAAGTTATAGAATTTTCTAAATCTTCCATTATTATTTCATTTGTGTCAATTGCCATTTGGTACGCCTCTAATGCGTCCGCAATATGTTTAGATAATCTATCAAAAGAGACATTACTCATATTAGATCTATTAGATTTGTCCATTATCTTTTCTAGTTCACCCATTGTTTCCTCCAACTCCTCATTTAAGTCTTTAATCGATCCTGTCAATTCGTATACATATTTAGTATAATTATATCCTGTTCCTTTAAACATACCACCGATACCCTTAATTGATGATATTAAACCTTCATTAGTGTTTTCAGTATTTTCGACTATTCTTTTTAATTCACTATTAGAAAGTTCTATAACCTTACCATTTTTTTTGATTTTCATAACCTATTTTATTTAATAAATATATTCTTATTAAGAAAAATTTTTTTTATTGATAAATTTTTCGTATATTTGTAAAATAAATTAATTGACTATGATTTTTAAGTATACGCAACCTAAAGGTGAGAAAGACATTAAATGTAATGGTGATTGTATGGTTAGAGCAGTAACTAATATCACTAAAGAAGATTATAATAAAGTACATAAAATTATGTATGGTCACGGATGGAGAGCTTCTAGGGGTTCGTCTAAAGGTAAATGGGAGGAACAAATTACTAAAACTCTTGATGAATTAGGATTTAAATTTAAAAGAATTTCCTTTCCTGGTGTGAAAGGACAAAATAGAATGACAGGTAAAGAACTGTCTATGTCGAACCCTAACAGTAGATATATTATTAGAGTATCAAAACATGTGTCTGTATTGGATTGTGGTAAACTATTAGACACTTGGGATTGTTCAGATAAGTGTGTCTACTTTGTGTGGGAAATTATCAGTTAGTGGTATGGAAAATAAAATTAAATGTTGTAAAGAATGTCCTTGGGATATTAGGAATAAAAATAATGACTCAATAGTTGAACACTCTAAAAAATGGAAGAAGAAACATAATTGTCATATGTTGATAAAAGGTAGAGAGTTTAAACTTTGGGACGATTTCCCAAAGTTCCAATGTATAGGGAATAAAACTATATTTTAATATCTCCCTGATCCAATTCTTTAATTTTTTCTATAAGTTTTGTATACGTATTTTTTTCAGTTATCCCATTAGGATTTAATCCATTCTCTTTTTGGAATTTTCTTATGGCATCCATAGTAAATTTACCGTATTTAGAATCTACCCCATCTTTTTTTGGACCAAATTTACCGATAAAATAATCCATCTTAATTAACATAGTTTGTATTTCACCTACTAGGTTGTTATAACAACCTTTTCTAATGATACTACTACCTAATACGTCAGTTTCATCTGCGGCACAATCGATTGTAGATTGTGTTTGTTTTTTTATGGTTTTACCACCACCCTCTAATCCGTAACAAACATTTTTTAAAAACAGACACACTTGTTCTTTATCTTTAGTCAGTTTTGTTTGAAATTCTCTAAGTTCTTCTATAATATCCTCAATAAATTCGTCGAGTACCACACTCTCCTCAACCTTCGATGAAGAAGAACAAAAATCTCCCTCTTTCACTACCTCTCTTTGGGTATCACCAAAAACATATATAACTTCTGAAGCAGATGTTTCTGCAACACACTCATTTTTATAAACTAACGTGTCACCATTTTGGGTACTTTTCGCACAAACAGGATTCCATTCCCCACCACATTTATAGTAGTCTTCTTTAAGGATTAACTTATTAAACTGATTTTCAGTTATTTTAATTTTCATCTTAATATTTACCGTTTATATATATAAATAAGACTTCAGGTATTCTCACACACTGACTCATATTACCATTCGAATCATAACAACCAATAACCTCCAAACCCCTTACAATATTTTTAATGTCTCTAGGTGCCTTCATAGTCACATTTTCGACATATTGTTTATTGTATAATTTATTTGAATCATAAAATGATTCATTTATAATTTTTTTTAGTTGGGTTTCTGATATAATAATTTTTTTCATCTTAGTATGATGCTTTATATCCATCACAATTTTTGATACACCAGTCACCTAAAACTTCAAGTTGTTTGATTTCTTCTGCAGACATAGTATAAGGATTTGTACCATCGTAAACAACCTTAGGCATTTTATTTATGTTTCCTTCAGGAAAATTTCGTTTACAAGTATCACAAGATAAATTTTTCCCACTTCCATCCTTACCACCTCTCAAACAAGACTCAAATCCTTTATAATCGACTCTATCACTCAATATATATTTTTTAACACAATCTTTTAAATTTTTGCAATCGATAGTATCTATAATTTTTATGGGATCGATAAAATAATCATCTTGCCAATCTTTGTCATCTTGCCAATCTTTGTCATCTTGACAATTACATTCAGTACAAAATTTTGGTTTAGGTAGTGATTTAGAAAATGACAATTTTTTACACATCATTTGCCAAGTATTAAACCCAACTTTACCGTCAGCGGTTAACCCAAATTTGTTTTGGAATTCTTCTACTGCCCCTTTAGTTTGGTTTTTAAATACCCCATCACATTTCGTCCAGTCAGAATAACACCAATCACCATTCATACCACCACCACTGTACTTAGTATTAAATTGGTTTACATATAATAAATGTTGAATCATTTTAACAACGTCACCGTTTGATCCGTACATTGCTAACTTTCTTTTACATATTATTTCACATAAATCATCACCTATTTGTATAATACCAGTGTAAGCCTCATTTAAGACACTTTTAACTATCTTACTTAATTGACTTTCTGTTAATCTAACTATTCTTTTTTTCATATAAATTTAATACATTTCATTGTTATATCCTTCTATTGTTCCTGTCTCTAACCACTCATTAAAAAGTGTTGAGTACTCTTCCTCAGACATATTATCTTTTACCTCTCCCAACCAAGATTCAAATTCCTCAACCTTTGACGCGTCAATATCTCCTTGACCAAATTTAAATTTCATTATTTCTAAAACATTATCTACATTGATTAATGATTCATTAAGCAATTTTCTATTTGCCTCTAAAATAACTTGTCTTTTCATTTTTAGTAGTCTACTCATTTCTTTTATTTAATAAATATATCGTTATTTGAAAAAAATATTAATCTAATGGATAATTAATATATAACTCTATTATATCAAATAAACGAGTGTTATCTACAAACTTAGGTAACTCTAATAGAATCACATCTCTAATTATATCTAATATTTCGTTATTTATCTCCCACCCATCTTTGTGATTAGAAATTAATGAATCAGTGATATAATGTGATACTACTTCATCATCTTCATCTGCGTACATATCTACCGTTCCTCCAGATGAAATATCAACGTAAAGTCTAACTGTCTCGTCATGTACCGAATCTTCATAGAAACCATTTCTCACTACCTGAACAGAATGTATACCAAAATGAAAATCATAAGTACCAGTATCGGGATAATCTGAGGTATGAAAATCACTTATTTTTAGTTTATTTAAAAACGATACTTCATATTTTAAAAAATTATTAAAATATTCTTCTTCATCTAATGCAAAATCTGACAATTCAGATCGTCTTCTTAACCGATGTTCGGGATTTGAGAAATACCCTATTAATTTTTTTGTATAGATACTCATATGGAATAAATATTAAAATTTATGATAAAAAATTTTGCCAATTAAAAAATAATATATATATTTGTATCATAAAACAATCGACTATGAAAACTATGGTAATTAGAAATCTAAATGGTACAGACAGAAAGGTAACTAAATTTTTGTTCATCCCTGAATTTATTAAAGGTAAACTACAATGGTTAACATTTGTGACAATACACGAAGATTACGTTGACGGTGAATGGATTCAAATAAGAAAGAAATGAAACTAAGTGACATTTGCGAAATAAGAACCAATTTTGGTGATGCCGATTTTTGGTTGCAACGAAAAGGTAGTGTAGATACCGTTGGTACCCCTACCAAAGAGTTTAATGATGAAAATATAGGTATTAAAGTTATTAGAACCGATATACTTGTTCCTGATTATCTTTACTACATTTTAATGCATTACCAAAGTATAGGATATTTTTCTAAACTATCAAAAGGGACACTCAATCTAAAAAATATTAGAACTGAGGATATTAGAAATATTGAGTTAGCTCAAAAATAAAAAACCCATCTTGGTAGCGAACCTGATGGGTTTATTTTGTCCGTAGACAACAACGGTCCTAATCCGTTTTATCTTTAATATCTTTTATTATAAATATTTTACTTTTAAAATTAATTTCAGTATTTTTAAATATGGATAACAATAGTATAAATAACTGGGAACTACACCAAAAACTTATGGAGAAAAAATATGGTAAAACCCCTATTACTGATAAATATAATTTTGAAAATAATAGTGAGTTAGAAAAAGAATATAAGTCTAAAAATAGAAAGTTGTTCTCTATCCAAAATATCGATTTTAGGGAAGATTATATTGTTTTAGAATCCTATTTACAAGATAGGAAAAAATATTATGTTAGTAACACCCTTACAATCCATACTGATACACCAGTAGGTAAAAATAATGAAGTAACGTTATTGTGTGAACACTTTTGGGTGATAAAATCTATTAGTGAATTTATTTCGCAAGAAGAAAATAGGGTAGGGGGTTATAAAAACTTATTATCAGATTTATTAACCAAAGAAAAAAATTAATTCTCTTTAGAATATTCTTTTAATAATCTCTCATTATTTTTTATTAATTCTAATCTTTGTTTAAGATTATTAGTATTTCTTTTATATTTTTTTGACTTAGCCATAATTTTTATTTTTAATTATTATATTTTAGTGTGAAAAAATCTCTACCATTTAAATATATTTCATGGTGATCCAATAAAGATCCATCACTTATCAGTCGTTCATAATCTTTTGTGGGTACGATAGACATTTTACTATTGTAAATTAAAATATTTTCTTTAAATCCATCTTCTATAAAATATTCAAATTCTGATATTTTTTCGAATTCACTTTCATATGTTTCTTGATCGTCACCAGTGATAATTGCGAAATT
>Ga0209353_10002080_pt1 | contig 11075 bp, 7 predicted proteins | sample LauGreSpBDMM15SD_2_FD_187561 | JGI IMG/M metagenome (GOLD analysis project Ga0209353, IMG submission 187561) | Freshwater lake microbial communities from Lake Michigan, USA - Sp13.BD.MM15.SD (SPAdes) (version 2) | ecosystem: Environmental > Aquatic > Freshwater > Lake | place: Lake Michigan, USA...
ACCCGTACCCACCAAAGTTGCCCAAGCCGATGAGACATTTGACGGAAGTAGAGATGTTTCTGTTGACCCGAATGCTGGAGACTTTGCTGTACGAGAAGGACAACAGCCCCCTGCACTAGAAGCAGCGCCAGTAAAAACACCAACAGAAATTGTAGCTGAACCTCAGCAACTTGGCAAGCGTGCCCAAAAGGATTTGGCTAAAGCCGAAGCAGGGACAGAAAGGGCTGTTCGTCAACAAGGCACGTTTGCAAAACTGGTTGACCGTCGTATTGATGGGATGCTTAAAGCTGAGATGCACCGCGTCTTTTCTGAGGCAGGTGTTAACGTGCCTGAAGTTGAGTCCTATATAGGATCTGAAGTACACAATACATTACGACTACCTCAATTCATCAATGAGTTTTTCCGTCTTCGAGACGTGCAGCGTCAAGAGGGTAAGGATGCTGTGCAACAGCGCAAAAACATCCAAGAGATGCAGGCTTTAAAAGAGGCTATGGCTAACTCTGGAATTGACCCAGATGAGGTGCTAAACCAATTTGAAAATGTTTCTTCTGCTCGTCGCCAAACCGTGCTAAGTCAAATTACAAAACAAGCGCGGGACAAATTTCTTGCGGATGTTGAAGCACAAGTTAACAAAAAAGCGGAAGAGATTGCCACTGTTAAGGCAGAAGACAAAGAAAAACCAAGAAAGCTAAAAGGCTCAGAGCTTAATAAACTTAAGTCTGAATATAGCCAGCGCAAACTGTCTAGAGCTGTCTCGTTTGTATACAACGATATCTTGCAATCAGATAAAGCAAAAGAAGAATTTAAACGCGACATCGACAGCTTAGGGCCACTTCAAGCTATTGAAAAAGCCGGTGAGTCAATGACCCCTGAGCTAAAAGAATTTGTACGTAGTGAATTAAATTTTATTTACGGGCAAGAATTGTTTTTGCCAGCCTACGAAGGCCCAGCATTTAACGAAGCTGATACTGCACTCGCTCAAAGGGGTGACCTCAACGGCTTGCTGCGTAGCATGCTTGACCAGATTAAAGACCCTGATATTAAGCAGGTGCTACGCCGTCTGCGTTCGTTGAACTTAAAGACCAAGATTGTGATTGCCCCCGTAGAGGACAACAAGTCTGGCTCTTACGACCCTGCTACCAACACAATCACGCTTGACCCACAAAATGGTTTGAATGCGCACACGTTTATCCACGAGTCGTTGCACGCTGCTATATCTAACGTACTGGCAAGCCCTAATCACCCACTCACTAAAGAGTTCACCAAGTTTTTCACGCAGATCCAAGATCGCATGGGTGCAGCTTATGGCGCACAGGACTTGCAAGAGTTTGCAGCCGAACTGGTGGGTAACCCTAGCTTCCAAGCGTTGCTTAAGACCATCAAGACTCCTAGAAGCGAAAGCCTGTTCAAAGCCATCATGCGCAGTATTGCGGAGTTCTTTGGCTTTGTCCCTAAAACTACAGCGTTTGATACCGGCCTGAACTTTATCAATAACGCAATCGACATCTCCGGGGATATCCAACCAACGGCTTCTGAAAAGATGTTTTTGAGTACAGGTAATTTTTCTGCCGTGGGCGATATCGGGCGGTCTATGCCGTCCCTTGCCGGGCAAGCTATTGAGGGCACTAAAAACTTCTTGTCAAACCTTCAGGGTTCGGGCGTGAAGGGGGCTGCATTTGGTTTGCTGCGCTTAGACAACATCAACGACATGTACAAAAAGGAATTGCCTTCGATTCAGTCGTTGCTCAACGCGCTTGAAAAACGCAACGGCACGCAGGAACGCATGATTAAGACTGTCAACAGCAACTATCATAATTTTCGTAAGGTTGAGCAGAAGTACCGCCCACAGATGCAGCGCATGAGCGACATTGCTATTGACGCACGTCTGGCTCAGGTTGACTTGCTTAACCCTAACTTTAAGCCTGATGCGTCTAATATGGCTGAGTACACACGGTTAAGCACAGCGTTTCGCTCTTTACCACAAGAAGTTCAAGGTGTGTACCGCACAATCCGCCAAGCCTACGATGGCTCGTTTAATCAATACATGAAAATTCTTAAGGATGCGGCTGCTAGCGTGTCTCCTTCTTTGGCTGCACGACTAAACGAACAATTCACAGCACAGAAACCTTTGGTTGGCTACGTGCCGTTCTTACGTTCCGGTGATTTCTGGGTTGAGTTTACTGATCCAAAGACTGGTGAGCCAGCCGCACAAGCGTTTGATTCGCTACGTGAGCGCCAACAGTTTATAGATACAGCGTTAAAGGGCATTCCAAACCGCGCCTATCAAAACTTGGAAGATGCGCGCTTCACTGGTGAGGGTTTACCCCCTACCTCTTTCATCATGCAGGTGATGAATGGCATGCGCAATAACAAAGCTACACAACAGCAACTAGATGCTGTGTATCAGGCTTACCTAACTACCTTCCCTGCGCAGTCAATCATGAAGCAATTCATGAAGGCAAAGAACGTAGCGGGTATGGAACGAGACATCATCAGTGGTTATGGTGACGTAATGGTGCGTTGGTCACGCAAGCTGGCTAACTCTGAGTACGTCCCACAAATTGACCGTGCACTAAATCAAATTAAGCAAGAGGCTGGCGCTTACGGGGATAACCCAACAATCAACGCTGCTGCACAGAACATTTTAGATCAATCAGCGTTTTTCCATAACCCAAGTTTTGGTACGTTCATCAGTGCGGCTACAACACTAAGCTACGCTGAGTACATCCTTGGCAACATCTCCTCTGCACTGATTAACATTACCTCATTACCAATGATGGTCTATCCGATGTTGACAGGCAAGTACGGTTGGGCAGATGCAACTGCCGCAATGACCGCTGCTGGTAAAACAGCAATGAATGACTGGGGCAATAACGCTCGCTATAAGAACTTGTACAACACGTTGATGGACCACGCGCAGCTAGAGCATACGATGGCTCGTGAGGTGCTAGAGGGTCGCCGTCAAAAAACCAGCGACTACCTTGGTGTCAAGGCACGTATCCTCGATGGACTGTCAATCCCGTTTGCTGCAACTGAGAAGTACAACCGTGGCGTGACCGCTATTGCCGCTTACGACCTTGCACGTAAGAGTGGGATGAATGAAGAGAAAGCAGTTCGCTACGCACTTGACACAGTAAAAAATGTTCATACGTCTGGCTTGGCTGCTACAGGACCTAAGTGGATGCAGACTCCTATGGGTCGTTTGTTCTTCACGTTTAAGTCGTTTGTGTGGAACAGCGCATATGTGATGGCACGTGCCTTCCATCAGTCGTTCAAAGGCGAGACTCCGGAAATTCGCAAGGCAGCGCAGCGTCAGTTACTTGCTACGTATGGTATGGCTACCGTATTTACTGGTGTCAAAGGTATGCCGTTCTACGGTGCAGTTTCCGTGCTGGCGCAGATGATTAACGCGCTGTTTGGTGACGAAGACGAGCCGTTTGATTTTGATGAGTTCTTACGCGACATCTTTAACGAGTTCTTCTATAAGGGCGCATTTAACTACGCTACAAACTTAGAAGTTGCTAACCGTGCAGGTATTGCTACCGACCTGTTGTTTCGGGACGACCCACGTGGCGTTGCTGAACACGGCTACGTTTTGTCTGCCATGCAGCAGGCGTTTGGCCCCGCAGGCACGATTGCTGTCAACAGCGGTAACGCCGTTAAGATGATGCAAGACGGTCACGTTGTACGTGCTATCGAGACAGTAGCTCCTAGCTTCATGCGTAATATTTCAAAAGGCTTTCGATATTTTACTGATGGTGCCACAACTCTCAAGGGTGACCCAGTGATGGAAGACATTAGTGCGTACAACTCGTTGATGCAAGGAATTGGTTTTACCCCTGCTGATCTGTCCAGCCAGTATGAACGTATGCAAGCCGCCAAAGGTTATGAACGTGAGGTGCTGGCAAGACGCACAAAACTTCTACAGGCATACGACATGGGGCACACTGCGGGTGATTTTGACTTGATGTCTGAAACACGCGAAAAAATGCAAGCGTTTAACGAAGCCCACGCCAATTACACCATTACACCTGACACAATTCAAAAATCTATTCGTGCACGTAAGGCTGCTGAAAAAGAAATGGTCAACGGCGTACGCTTCAATAAGAGACTACGTGCTGAGATTGAAGACAAATTTTTTGACGAAGAATAAAAAAAGCCCCACGTCTTAGGTGGGGCTTAACTTCTCAGAAGGAGAGAGAAGAGTGCGGGTGAACTATAGCATCAACTCGCCAAACTCGCAACCCATACACCCCGTTCTCAACAACTTGTTTACAGACGATGTTCAATCGCATTCGACAAGCCTGAAGGGTAATAAATTTCTCAACCGCTCTACGGTCAATGCAAGGCACAAAGATGGATGTGCCTACATGAAACTTATCCCACTCAATCAATAGCGATAAGCCCATCACTTCCATTTGTGTCCAACAATACAGATTCTTTAAAGAAGTCCAGTTTCGTTGTGTCAAAGCACAGCGCATTAACGGGGGCTTGCGTGTTGGCAACCGTGCCAGCAGTCATACGTTTCTTCTTAATATCCAACAACGCTTTGTTCTTACGGTATGGGCCAATCACTTCTTCAAAGTTGGCCATGACCTTTGCGCAGTCGTCACGGAATGTGCGCACTACGACATACAACATCTTGGTGTCAGGCTCATACCGAGCAGTCAGCGCACCGCGAGGCTCACGGATCGGGCCGTGTTCAAGACCAGTGCGATTGTCTTTATCGCCGTTGATAACAAGAATCTCGTGGAAGTGGCGTTGCAAGAACCCACCCAAGAATTCTTCATTGTCAAACATGTACTCGTGCGTGCGCCCACGTGTCTCTTTAATAAGATCAATGGCATAGTCAAACACTGGTCGAATTGGAATGTCGTGCAGACCTAACTGTTTAGCGATTGACCCACCTGCCAAACCCAACGATGCGATCAAAGCCCAATAGCGTTCTGCGTTGCGGATACCGCCAGCATTTTCTACACGCAGTTGAACTTCAGCCAGCTTGGCCTGCACCATGGGTAGTTGCGCTACGAGTGCTTGAGCAAACGGCTCGATGGCATGACCGTAGTTATTTAACAGCTTACCAAAGTGTTGCCGCGCCCATGTTGCGTCATCATGCGGATCAGGTTTGATGTTGATCTCTAAGATACGCTTGAGTTCTCCATCGGGAAAACCTTTTATAGATAACAGTGCGTCAGTCACGTACCGGTTGGATGATGTGATTAGCCCTGTCTGAAACTTGGTGTGGTTAAGACGTTCTGCGTTGTCATGTTGCTTGAGTCGGTTCTTACCACGACCGGACGTTACGTCATAAACTTGTTGTGACATTTGTTCAGGTGGCATGTTCGTGATCTCATCCATAGTCACAGCAAAGTTCTGCATGACACCAAGACGTTGCATACGGCTGTTGTATGTATCTTTCGGAGCAAGCAAGAGTTCCTTAGGGCGACCATAGATTGAGTTGATGGTTTGCAAGATTGTGGTCTTACCCGAACCAGACTCACGGCTTACCAAGTTGAGTAAGAACCCATCAAGACCTGTAAATTTCATCAGCATCGTGCCAAAACCCATGAAGAAAGCAAACGCACGTGGCTCCATGCCCTCACGCCCATAGACATTGATTGTGTCCTTCCATGTTTGGAAGTCGCCCTTGCATTGGAACAGCGGTATGTTTGGCAATGTGGCTGATGATGGTGGGCTGTAGACAATTTCTGTTGCCCTGATCTCACGGTCACCCACAATGATTGCTGAGTCATCCTCAAGCCAACCAAATTGTTTGTGTGCTTTTTCTGCTTTACCTGTCATTTGTAACTCCTCTACCCATTTTGCTACGTATTGCATAAGAATGTCCTGCTTCTTCCCAAGTGCGGTAATGCCGTGTTGGGCAATCGTCCCAATAAATTTTTCTTTAGACAGCACATTGGCCAGAGGCATGATGAAGTCTCTGACACCATCTTTTGGTAAGTGCAGTCGTAACAGCAGCGTCTCACCCAAGTCAGGGTCTTGCATACGCTTGACCACATAAAAATCGTATGGGTACACGATGTCGTCAATGTCTTCTCCGTCTTTATTTTTGGTGTGCATAAATATGCCACCTGACTTGCCACGAAAAAACGGAAAAGGAAACTTAGGGATAACGTATGTCTTGGCTTCCTTTGTCTCAGGCTCAAGATCAATGACTACGTTGTCGTCACCTTCTGCCTCAACAATTTCTCGGCCTAATTGAATTGGGGATGTGAATCTGTGCTTACAACCTTCGCAACCCTTGGGGTTTAACTTCTTAAATGTCTCGCACGTGTACGGGCCTTTGGTTTCGTTGGCTTTCTTTTCCGTAGTGTTTGCGTTGTAGTCAGGATGCTTCTTAGAGATAACGTGAATTGCTTTGTCACGGTCAGAACACTGATGCGCAATTGACAGCCCTGCTCTCCACAACGGCTCGTCAACTGTGTCTTGGTTGTCATAGATGTGAGCAATCTGCGCACAACCTTCACCCTGCACCGACTTGAGTAGGATGGTCTTGAATTTAGATTCACTTGCACCCATGAGGGCTAACGTGATTGGGTCAAGCTGGCGTTTAAATTCGGACTTGTCTAACATAGACAAGATGTCTTGCGTAGGCTCCAGCAACTCCTTCATCTTGTTGTTAGGCACTAAAGGCGCAAGGTGTAGAACCACCACAGGGATTGGATTGAATGGGTCTTTAAGATGGTTAGTCTCAAGAACACGCAATACACGTGCCGCATCTGCTGGCACAGCGTAATCAATATCAAACTTGTGCTCTGTGCACAATGACTTCAATTGCTCTGCGTGCGGTTTCCATTCTGTCCTGAGCATCGGCTCTTCAAGAATCCAGTACACGTGTGCCCCACGCCCTGATTGCAAGATGGTAGGGCGCGGTAGATTCGTAGCCTTGCAAAACACTTTCAGCGCAACAAGGCCATCATTAAGAGTTAGATACGGTTTGCCTTCACCACAGTCAAGATCAATGAAAAACGATTTAAGGGAAATAGCGTTTACTGCGAAGCGACCATTTTCCTTGGGGCCAAATTTGGCCATGCCATAAAAGGCGTTGAAGCCATCAGCTTGTAGGCCGTCTGACTGTGCACTCAATTCTTCAATCGTGGTTGCAAACTGCTGGCGCACCCGATCTTTGTCATTCTCTTTCCTATTGCCCCAACTGCAATAGTGCTCACCATCTTTTAGAGGTGGTAATACCATTGCGAGGAAGCTGTTCCTCGTTATCATTAGCCGTCCTTAAGTTTGCCGTCATAAAGGGAATTGGGCAGGGCGGTGACGGCACCCGCCTTTTCGGGGATCAACCTAGCCCACCCAAACTTTTACGCCAACTTTGTTATCAGTTTTTGCATCTTGTCTGCATGCTTTCCAGACACTACCGTCTTGCCACGGAACCATGCGTAAACAGTTACTCGACTTACACCGAAGAACTCAGCAACGTCCGAGACTGGTACATCTCGTTTGATACAAATCTTGCCCAATTTAACACCGAGCAAGTTTGGGTTGGCGTCATCAATTTCCTGTACTGTCAGGGTAGAGTAACCTTTAGCCATTAGTCATCCCACTCTTCAAGAATCTTAGACAAGTCCTTCTTCTCAGTGGTTTGCTCTTCTTTCTTGACACGCTTGGTAGGCTCTTCCGCTTTGGGTGCTGGAGTATCGTCACCACGCATGTCGGCTAATGGATCAACTTCAAGTGCAGGCAACTTAGCAGGTGCTTTAGCGCCATCAAGTTCAGCCACAGTCATTGTGATTGCTTTGATTGCAGTATCAGATTTACCTTGCTCAATAGCGGCTAGTGCATCTTCACGATCAAGAACCTTGATAGGCTTGAACGTCAGCTTAGGTGTAGCGCTGTCTGTGTCAAAGCGCATCTCAGTAACAACAGTAGAGATTGGGATACCCTTACCGCCCAACATCTTTGCATACGTTTGAAGAGGCCACTTTCCAGGAGCGCCTTCTCCGAAGATAGATTGACCGGGCAATGTCAATTGAAAGATGTCTCCCTTGATGTCGTTAGCCAACACGACTGCAAGACGCTGGCTGTAGCGGCATGCTTTAGATTCGCCTTGGCCTGAGCCTTTAGCATTTTGTGGGCAGTCTACGCAACGCTTGGCTTGTGGGTTGTGCGCCTTGGCATCGGGCACGTCACCTTCAGCAGACCAGCAATCAGGAGCGGATATTTCACCTTCCTTGTATGCACCTGCGTAGAACGTGCGAGATGTTTTGGGTGCGGCATTGACCACGATGACGTTCATGGAACGCTCTTCATTTTTGGCAATCTCTTTGCCGTTAATCATCATGCGCCATACACCACCTTTAATCGAGATGCGCTTGACACCACCACCGCCGCCGCCCATAAGCGATTTGGTAATGTCATCAAGTTCAATCTCTTTGAGGTAAGAGGGCAGGCCTGATTCCAGCATAGCGAGTTCGTTGCTCATTGTTTTCTCCTTAACGTTTTGTGATAACTACAGTTTGATTGACATCCGCATTTAGACCCGGCGGAAGTAGATCGGGATACTCCTCAAGAAACTGAGACATGTTCACTGAATTGATGCGTTGAAACATCAGCGAAAAAGCATCGTGTTCCTTGATGAATTTGTAGAACGAATCCCAATCACTAGTCCAGTAGTTCTTGGTTACTCGCTTAGACACGGTACCAAATTGGGTACGTATTGTTTGTGCGCCCTGCTCTTTGCAAATCTCCAGTAGCTCAAGACCAATGATGTCTTGTTGCTCTTTTAATTCAGCGGCTTGCTTTTCTATCTCACGTCGCTTGTCACGTATCTTTACGTAGACCCTAGCCAATTGATCGGCTTTTAATTCTGACATTTGCACTCTCCTTTTGTCGGATGGTTTTAATATAAGGCCTCTACTTTACATTGTCAAGTGGTTTCTTCAACAATATTTTTATAGAGGTCGATCAGCCTAGTATGGATGTCCACTTTCTCAGACAGCATTGCGTAGATTTTTTTCTCTACCGGACTGCCTTGAATGTGCACAACCGTACAAGGATTGCGTTGGCCTGCACGATGCACACGTGCGTTGGCTTGTAGATATGTTTCTGTTGAAGTGATTGGCCCCCACCACACGACTACGTTAGCCGCATGCAACGTCACTCCATGAGCGGCCGCTTGTGGTTGTATCACCAACACCTGTGGATTTGTTTCTGTTTGGAACTTAGCAAATATTTCCGTGCGCTTGTTGACAGGTACACCGCCATTGATTATTTCGCATGAGATTTTGTTTGTCTTTAGTTCTTCGGCAATGATCTCAATAGCGTGTCGGAACGGCGCAAACACAATCACTTTGTGGCTTGCCTCTTCAATCACCTCTAGCAATGCAGTCATGCGGGACTTGGCATCAAACGAAATTGTTTCACCAGTATCTGAGTAGACCGCACCACAAGAAAGTTGAAGTAGCTTGTTTAAATTAGCGGCGGCGTTCACTGTAGTGATCTCTTCACCAGCCGCCACAGCCATCATGTTTTTCTTCAACGTATCGTAAAACTTCTGCTGTTGTGCGGACAACGGTACTTCTCGTGTGGTGTACGTCATGTCGGGCAAGTCAAGACACTCTTCCTTCGTAAAACGTATAGCAGGTTGCAACGCTTCGTGCACCGTAATCTCCGATGATTTCTTCGGCACCCACTTGAACTGCGTGATCTTGTGCATGACTTGATCTCGGAACGCTCCATAAAATTTAGGCACACCGCTAGGGTTGATGATCTTGGCTAGGCCATATGCATCTGTTGGGGACTGCGATGCGGGAGTACCAGTCATCATCCATACCCACATATCGGGAGCAATGGCGGAGCTGAGAGTCTTCCAACGTTTTGTAGAAACTGTTTTGTACGCATTAGCTTCATCAACAACAATCAGATCAAACCCACCATTCTTAACAGCATCGCTGATGATCTCCAACCCATCAAAGTTACAGATCACATACTCAGCATCTGAATTGACTGCGGCTATGCGCTTCTCTTTAGAATAGCTGTGCGCTATTGCGCATGTACGATGCATAGCAAATTTAAATAGGTCAGCCTCCCAAGCAGACGACATGATTGACAGAGGGCATAGCACCAAGACACGCTTGATTAGCCCAATGTTCATCAAGTAGTCGGATGCCCAAATGACGCTCGATGTTTTGCCAGTACCCTGCTCGTTGAAACAAAATGCACGGCGGTGCATTGTCAAGAACGAAGAAGTTGTGCGCTGATGTGCAAACGGTCTATGGAGTCCGGGCCAATCGTAGTGTGCGTCGATGGGTGAAGGAATGTTTTTTAGCTTTAAGTTTTTAAGAACTTGCGCTTCTTCCAGCCCCCACTTGACCAACACTTCATGCTCACCTACTTGCTTTGCTCTTGGGATCACCGTGAGGATACGGTTAGGCTCTCGCACCTTGACGAGCAACGCCTTGTTATCAATTATTTGCATTTTGCTTAAAGTATTTTGCTATCGAACGCTGGACTGCGGCGGCTGGAGTTTTTGCAGGAACGCCACCCATTACAACGTCATGCCTTCTATTGACCACATCAGCGGCATGTAGATGTTCTTCCACATCATGTACAATTCTACGCACCGTACACATTAGCAAATACCTGTCTTGTATTTTTAACAAGGCTTCAAATTCATTCTTCTTCATTGCACTCTCCAAATGACTAGTATCCCGAATGTGAAGTTTTCACAATCAGGAGAAGGGCTACTTACGGTAGCCACTCGGTCTATTCACATCTAAGGAGTAAACCAAGACGCATAAACTGATGCGGTTATTTAGGTAATCTAAAACCTTGCCTACAACACTCGCACCTTACTTGTAGGCATTAGCAACTGCGGTCTTATTTTACGACCGTTTACGTTCTTTTGCACTGATTTCTGATACGAGGTTTCCCTTATTATCACGTTTAAAAGAACGGTTGAAAGATTTAGATTGCACCTTGACACCATCTTTGATCGTACCACCCTTGTCTGCGGCTTTCACATGGGCAACGTCTTTACCATCACCCTTCTTGACCTTGCCTTCCTTTAACAACTTATACCGTGCTTTGTTACGCTCCATACG
>Ga0209353_10002083_pt1 | contig 11062 bp, 15 predicted proteins | sample LauGreSpBDMM15SD_2_FD_187561 | JGI IMG/M metagenome (GOLD analysis project Ga0209353, IMG submission 187561) | Freshwater lake microbial communities from Lake Michigan, USA - Sp13.BD.MM15.SD (SPAdes) (version 2) | ecosystem: Environmental > Aquatic > Freshwater > Lake | place: Lake Michigan...
GCCACACCTTGCTCACCCACCATACCAAGATATTTTATATTAACGATGTAGATACCTTTTTTAGCGTAGAATGCTTCGACTTGATCAAGTGCATCTTGTTTGTCAGTAGCATCAACCCGTACTATTTTCTGTACATCATTGTATGTATTAGGATCTGTTACTTTTACTGCTATGCGATGCTGCGGCCCCGGTTCTTCTTCAACCGCTTCGGCAACATCTTTGTCACCATCACTGAAGTCTACATAGTATTTCTTAGTTACTGGGTTCCAACGAGTACGAGGTTCTTTGCCTTTACTCTTGAGCACTTCCGCTTGTTTAGCTTTTTGTCCTACGCTTTGCACTTTTTCATCCCAAGCAGGATCAGAGTAATCAGTTTCTTTAGACTCGATAATTGCAGTTCGCATTAACTTCATAAACTTAAGTTTAGTAGCTGGTGTGGCTTCTTTTAGTAATGGGCGAATCTTACGAATTTGCTCGGCTAGTTGTTTGTTCTTTAGTTTACTGATTGCGCTAGTTTTAGCTGGCAGTACTGCAGGTTCCTGTGGACTTGATAGATATTTGTCCAGCAATTTTTTAATCATTTGCTGTTGCTTGCTCTTTGGGTACAACTGCTGAACAATTTTCATTCTGCCTGCGTCATCTGCTGAACCGTACATGTTACGAACTTGCGAACCAGAGAATACTTCTTCTCCGTCAACTGTAAAATTCTGCTTCTTGGTAACAAACACATAACCATGTTGACTAAACGGAGCCATTGGCTGACCTTTGACATACGGTTGATAGTATGCTGGTGTTCCGTCTTTTCTTGTATATCCCACTGGGTCACGTTCGCTACGAACCATGACATATACATCTTTCTCAGGATCGTACTGAGCAAGAATTTCTTGAGGATTGATTGGATTCTTAGTCTCAACGAAAGGATCAACTACACCGGCTTGTTGTGCTAGAAACTGTTTATCTTTGAAAGGGATAGGACGTTGCTTAACATCGTTACTTGCTGCTACATAGAATGTTGCATCAGGAAAGGCTTTTTTAGCTTGTAAATAACTAGACAAGTGACCTATGTGGAATGGCTGAAAGCCGCCACCGTATACAACAATAGTAGCCATTTTAGTAACACACCTTCATGTAATCTACTGCGCCGATGGTGTATGATGTTACACTTGCTCGTAACCAAGCAAAGTTTCCATTGATATTCATATAGCCGATTTTAGGAGCTAATGTAGTTCCACCGTTACCATTGTTAACCGTGCATACTAGATTATACACCGCAAACCAATCAGTATCTTCAGTTGGATTATCTACTAGGGTGGCTTGCACAGCGACCGTACCAATGAACCCAGTCAATCTCCAAGTAAGGGTTTGTAGTGTCTTACCGGACACATAATAGCAAGCTGCGGGTTGCTTAGTACCGGTTGTTAGCGCAATGGTTTGCGGTAACAGTGTTAGTGCGGTTGCTTGGCTCATTATGCTTTGTCCACTTCGACAATAACATCAGCGGGAACTAATTGCTGCACTACTTCTTCAATAGTCTTCGGAAGGTCATCAAACCCAGTAGAATCTACATCTGCTGGGTTATCTCTTACTAATTGACTTAGTTTAACTACAAATACGGTTTCGACAATCTTTGCCATGGTAAATACTCCATTATCATAGAGTATTTATCATTAGTCAGGGCGTTTCTCTAGTTTAAACCTACGCTTAATCATGTCACCAAACATGATTCCAATCAATGAATGAGTGCTTTCATCGTTGTATTCTATGTAATAGTGACTGCTACAATAACTATGTAACCAGTGTTTTACCCTACCATTTAGCCAATTGTTAAGAGACTTGCTAGCTACGATAGTGGTCTGTGTATCTTTATATCGTTCTATAAATCGTTTCAAATCTTCAGCGAATTTATGTTCTACTCTCTTTGATTTAAGGTATACTCGGTAATTATACTTGGGTTCTTTGGTGAAATATTTAACGCCTGTAGGAATACTCATGTCAATTTCAGTGTAGTCAACTGCATCTTTTCCGGCAATAGATTCTAGCGTTTGAAGTAGCTTCAAGTTGTTGCTGAATACCCCGGCCGTTACCGACTCAATACGAATAAGTGCTTGCTTGTCAATGTTATCGATAGGAGTTGAGTATTTGTTCCTCCAGTTAATAAAACGTTCTATACTGTCTAAGTCAAGTGTTGCCATTTCCTTCGGGGTGCTGTACTTTTTAAGTCGGTACAGTACCTCAAGAATTGTTTTAGCTTGGTAGGTTCTGTTCAACCCAGCTAACTTCAATCTAGCCCTATATTGGTACTTACCATAATACAACGATTCTCGGTGATCTACGACAATTTTAGCTAATGACATTGATGAAACCATTACTGTCTATTTCTACGTTTAGTTTCTGCGCTACATCAAAACGAATTTCATCTCCGTTCATGTTAGCAGTAATTGTCGTGTTTTTAATACGTTCAAACAAAATCTTCTTGCTCAGTGGAATACGAATTAATTCATCAATCTTACGTGCCAAAGGTCGTGCTCCCATCTTAGGATCATATCCTTTGTCAGCTAAGTAATCAACAACCGGCTCACTCAAATTCAATGTAATATCATGCACTTCTTTAAGAGATTTCTTCAAATCATCGGCAAACTTAATAACGATTTTCTTAATTGCTAGTATGTCTAGCTTGCCGAACTTAGTAATCAAATCAATACGATTTCTGAATTCAGGTTTGAAGAATTCCTTCAATGCTTTGTCATCATCACCGATACGTTCCTGACTGCCAAAGCCAATGTTACTGCGTTCGCTATCACTAGAACCCAAGTTGCTGGTCATGATAATGATACAGTTTTTAGCATTAACTTCTTTGCCGTTCGTACCAGTAACGCGACCTTCGTCTAGTAATTGCAAGAATACGTTGAAGATATCAGGGTGAGCTTTTTCAACCTCATCGAACAACAGAATCGAGTGAGGGTGTTTACTCAAGTCGCTAATAAGTCTGCCGCCACCTAAATTGCCTTCGCCGTAGCCTACATATCCGGGAGGTGCACCAAGCAACCCACTGACGTTAAACTTCTCACTGTATTCACTCATGTCGTATTTGAGCAATTTCATGTCCAAGTTCTTGCTAAGTTGTTTAGCTAGTTCAGTCTTACCTGTACCAGTTGGTCCTAAGAACAAGAAACTTGCTAGTGGCTTAGTAGCGTTGCCGATACCAGCGAATGAGACATATATTCGTTCAAGTACTTTATCAACTGTTTCCTCTTGTCCGTACAGTTTGTCTTTAACATTGGTTTCTAGATTTTGAATTCTATCAGAAGTATCGTCCGTCAACTTGTCAGCAGGAACTCCTGTGTACTTTTCAATTTGCTCAAACACTAGTTCTTTAGTGATGACCGCGCCTTTGTTTTCCAATACCCGTTGTTTAGCACAAGCTGCATCCAACAAGTCAATAGATTTGTCAGGGTTCTTGCGATCTTGGATATAGCGAGTGGCACCTTCTACGCTGGCATTGATTGCTTCGTCAGTAATTTCAACATTATGGAAGTCACTTAGTCTAGCACTCAATCCCTTGAGAATTCGAACAGTAGATTCTTGACTTGGCTCATCTACTGACACACGATAGAATCTGCGCATCAATGCACGATCCTTTTCGAATGATTCGTAGTATTCTTCCCAAGTAGTAGATGCAATTACCTTCAGTGTGCCTTTAGTGATCGCAGGCTTGATCATATTAGCAAAGTCAACTGATCCATTACTAGACCCGCCCGCACTACGCATAGTGTGCGCTTCGTCAATGAACAGAATGGCATTTTTCTTTGCTGCCAATGCTTCTAGCACATCTTTGACTTTTTCTTCAAAATCTCCGCGATATTTGCTACCCGCAAGTAACGAACCGATTTCAAGACTATACAATTCGTGATCCAACAAGAAATCAGGAACTTCTTTGTTGACAATCATCTGAGCGAGTCCTTCTGCAATAGCAGTTTTACCTACGCCAGGATCACCGACCATTAACACATTACTCTTAAATCGTTTTGCAAGTACGTTAACGATATCATCGATTTCTTTAGCACGGCCAATCACCGGTTCTAGTTTATCTTGTTTAGCCAGTTGAGTCATGTTGATGGTGTATTCCTCAAGAATTTCATCAGCTTGGTCATCTGTCATCTTGACTTCTTTGTGGTCGCTCTTATAGTTTTTCTGCCAGTACGGTACAAATTCATTCTTAGTGAACCCATACTTCAGCATAAAATAATGTGCGTGACTATTGGTTTCTGCGCTGATACTCAGGTACAGGTCAATAGTAGTTACGACTTTGCGACCAGTGAATAGCACTTGAGTAACACTTCGATTCATTACCCGCTCTAAACTGTTAGTCTTGCGCGGCTGAATCTCTTGGCCAGGCTCTACTTCTAGTTTAATAGCAGTTAAGCTATCCAGATACGCAGATACGTCTTTGTCCATAGCTTCAGTATCAATCCCATGACCAACTATACATTTCTTAAATGGTCCATAGTTGATTAATGCAAGCAACAGGTGCTCGACTGTGCAATACTGATGACTGCGAACTTTTGCCAAACCTACTGCTTGTTCAATTATTGATTCAATTTCGGGTGAATGCACTATGTTTCCTTATGAAGTTTTATGTTGTAAAATGCTGTCAGTTATGCTTTTGTCTATTTTATCAGGAATGAAGGGTTTAATCAATATCAATTGGTCACCATAGCCGTTTTGTGCGGGTAGACCTTGTCCTGCAATGCGCAGTGTGCTATCGGGTTGTGTTCCTGGTTTAACATCAACTTCAAATGTTTTTCCAGATAAAGTAGTGAATGAGAACTTAGTTCCCACTATCAAGTCTAGCACACTTACACGCTGTTGGCATAACAAGTGACTGCCCTGACGTTCATATTTAGGATGTACATGAACTCTGAATTCGACCATAAGAATTCCATTTGGAATCAGATTGTCATAGCGTAATTGCGATCCGTTTTCTACACCTTTAGGAATCTCAATCTTTACTACTTGCACCCCATTAGGTCCTTGCATTTGTAACAATTGCTCGCCACCGGCAAATACTTGTTCTAGCGTTACCCAAATAGTTGTTTTGTAAGTTTGCTGAAAATGTTGTTGGAATGGATTCTGTCTTCCGCCGAATCCTCCACCGAACATTTGCCCAATGATATCATTGATATCAACGCCGTCATGATGGAAGCTAAATCCACCGCCAGGGAATCCACCAGGGAAGCCCTGCTGTTGCGGTTGATCGTATTCTTGTTTTCTTTGCGGGTCGCTTAACAGTTCGTAAGCTGCTTGAATCTTTTGAAACATAGCAGTATCACCGCCCTTGTCCGGGTGATGAATCGCTGCTAGTTTACGGTATGCTTTTTTGATTTCTTCGGGCGTAGCAGTTTTAGCTACACCTAGTGTATTGTAGTGGTCCATAATATTGATTGTAGCATGTTAGTTGCTACATATCAATATTTATTATGCTACTCCAGCTACCTTTTCTTTTGTTCTACCATATGCTGCGATACCTAGAACTGCACCCATTGCAATATGATACAATCCAGCACCTTGCAATGTCAATGGTTGCCATTGACTTGTAACTTGACCTTTACTCAATGCCTGTAACAATGACCATAATACAGGAAACACCACAAAGTCACAAGTGCAAGTCAACATGTAAATCCAACCCATCATTGGTCGCATTTTCTTGTTGATCCAATCAGTTGCATCTTTATCTAACGCTACAGTAGATTCACCACCTTCTTGCATCGCGCCGCCAGTGCTTGCTAGCATGGCTGGGTTGGGGGCACCTGATGATGCTGCGTTAGTGGTATTTGTTGCTGATGAACCAAACGAACCGGTTGAGCCGAATCCTGTTGCTGGCGCAGTGCTAGTTGCTGTAGCCCCGCTTGGTGATAAGGTGAATGCATTTGGTGCTCCGAATGTGCTTGATGCTGGGAATTGTGATACTGACGGGTCTGCTGCTAGTGCGGCGTGACGGTCGTCGTCTAGTGCTAGTGGAGTTTCTACTCCTGCTTTTTTTGCTAATAGTGTTGCCATTTTATAATCCTGCCTTTGATAGAAAATCTCTAAGAAGATTATCTTTTTTACCGTGTACGTTCTTTGCAGGAAGACCTGCAATTTCTCTCATCTCGTTCAAATCTTCTTCATGTTCAATTCGATAGTCATGTGGACTCATAATAATCAAAGACTTTAATTGTGCCTCGTCGGCATCATAGTCTTCTCCATTGAATTTCACAGTCCACTCCGTAACTGGAATATCAGTTAATGTTTCTAAATCGTCAATCAATTCAATAAGTCTAGCGGCTGCTGTGCTTCTTCTAGGAATTTCAACGAAAACTAAATTTCTTCCCGGGGTATATTCACCTTCACTTACTGCTGCGTCAAGAATCCAATCGTAACCTCGTTCAAACCAGTCACTTAAATCTTGACTTGCCTGATCACCTTTTACGGTGAAAGCAAGTGTAACAATTTCATCATCGGTTCCGGCTTGAGCAGCGTATTCATCAACACTGACGGTGGGGATAATTTGCCCAACTAAATCATGGTGATCTAGATTTTCATTTAGTCTCATTACATTGCTCCTGGCATTTGTGGTGCTGCCATCGGCGAGTCTAATGCTCCACCTTGCTCAGTGGCAGTACTTTCTTCTGCGCCGCCTTCAGCGCCTTCTTTATCTAAATCGTCATCGTATGCATCGTCTAACTCGTCTAGATCCAATGTCTGGCCAGCTAAGTCGATACTTCCTTCACGGATATCATTCATTAATTCTTTTGGTATTTCGATACGAACTAACCATACTGATTTTTCAATCATCTTGGGATAGTGTGTTCCCGGCTTGAAGTCATCATTAGACTCTAGTTTTATAGGTACTTCAATTGTAGTCTTTTTAAAGTGAATTCTGCATCCCAAATGAGTTAGTCTTTTGCCACCTTTTGGGTTAGGCATTAACTTTTCCGGGTACATGAAAATACATGCTACTGAATACTTGTTAGTGATAGGACCATCGACTAATTCACCTAGAATCCAATTTTTGAATGCATATAGGTCTGATTCGTCTAGTACTCGTTCAAAATCAAGTAGTGTGTTGATTGAACCGTCACTGGTGTAGATGCCCTTAATAGTATCAATAATACTAGGGTAATCAATATCGTTGAAAAAATCGTCGGCGGAATGTTTGCTCATAGTGTATTTATCATTGGGTATATGATTACGAGCAATTAGCTAAGAGCAGGAAGAGCTTTCTTCCTCGTAGCCTAATATTTATGCTAGGGATTTGTGTTAAAAGTCTACTACAATTGAGTTTTGAAATGCTCTTAAATATCTGTGAGTGGTAACACTCACGCTCTACAAAAGGAGACATACTTTGAGCAAAAGAAAAACAGGCGCTTTACGCAATCAGGAACAAGATACCCGTTACTCATCACACAGTAAAAAACAGGACCCACAAACTTACTACGCAAAGGAAACTAAAACTATTAAATTTGACCAAACCCGCACTAGGGTGGACAAAAGACCTATCAATCTTATTCCAAAATCAGTCAACCAAGAAACATATATCCGAGCACTACTTGACGATTCTACAGATATTGTAGTCGTTGGTGGACCAGCAGGAACAGGAAAGACTTATCTAGCTATGCTAGCTGCTATTAAGGCGCTAAAAGCTAATGAGACAGACCGTATTATTCTTAGTAGGCCTGCAATCGGTGTTGAAGATGAACAACATGGATTCTTACCGGGAGATATCAATCAAAAGATGGAACCGTGGACAAGACCGTTGTTAGATGTGTTAAGAGAATATTATACAGCCGCAGAAATCGCCCACATGCTAGAAGAACAAATAGTGGAAATCGCACCCCTAGCATTCTGTCGAGGTCGAAACTTTAAAGACAGCTGGATTATATTAGATGAAGCTCAAAATGCAACCCCGGGGCAACTCAAAATGATTATGACCCGAATCGGCGTTAACAGTAAGATTGTAATTACTGGTGACATTGAGCAAGCCGATCGTAAAACAGCCGACAATGGGCTACTAGACCTACAAAATCGATTGAGGAAGGGGGTGATTCCAGGATTGCAGCTATGTAACTTTGAACTGAAAGATGTTCAACGACATAGGATTATTGAACATGTACTTCGCTTGTACGGTTAATTAAAAAAGGGGCTTTCGCCCCTTTTTATTCCTCTTGCATTTTCTCAAGCTGATCGATGTAATCTGGATAGACTTGTCGATAGTGGGCTACAATAGTGTCCCATACTGTAGGAACATTCTGTCCCTGAATCACGCTCTTTTGAACTTTTTTCTCTTTGAAATCCAAGATGATATTTGCCGTAGAGATATCACGTTCTTTCAATGTCTTTGCAATTTCAACTTGCTCGTCAATCTTGCCATCCGGCTTTCTTAGGTATGTAACTATAAAATATCTCATATTATCCTTAACTTGTTAGTTCAACTAATGTTGCAGCTAGTGCGATTTCGGGAATGCCGACCAGTGATAAGTTAGCTAATCCATTGCGAATAAAAATAATACTAGCGTCACGCTTTTCATTCGTGTTACCCCAAAGAGGTAAATTGTTATACATCCACCTGTAAATATCCTCTAATCTTGATGGGTTCAAGCTAAGATACTGCAATAGTTGCTGACGACCTTCAGCTACTTTTCCTGCTTTGAACAGTGCGGTTGCGTCAAACAACAACTCGTCCTCGCCTGAGCCGGTCGAGATAGGTGGCAACAATGTTCCCGTGCTACTGTTTACTTGCAACTGATTCAAACACTTGCGCAAATCAGGATATGTGATGGTTACATAGCTGTCTAGCACATCCAAATCAAAATTAATGTCTTCAGTCACTAGAACTGTAGCGGCACGAGCAGTAAAATCATTTTTATCCGTCTTAGTGATGCGAAACTCGTGGCATCTGCTCTTAAGTGCAGGGATAATACGATGTTCGTAGTTACAAGTAAGAATAAATCGTGCAGTCATATGATATGCTTCCATATCATTACGCAATGCAGCTTGACCAGCTGGAGTCAGATAGTCTGCTTCGTCTAGTAATACAATCTTAAACTTACCAAATGGCATTGTTTGAACAAATCCAACAATCTTGTTACGCACCACATCAACGGAGTTCTCACGGCTTGCGTTAATTTCTAGTACATCATACTCGTTGACACCTAGCTCGTTAATCAAAACTTTAGCTAGTGTCGTCTTGCCTGTACCCGGATCACCTGACAATAACAAGTGAGGAATAGATTCGTTCTTAATCCAACCCGCAACTTGCTCACGTTGCCGGTCATCTACGAATACATACTCTGCTGTTGTTTGAGGGCGGTACTTTTCTACCCAAAGACTATTTTTCATTTTTTCAACATTTCGTAAGTGATAATATGTGCGATACTCTGACCCAAGTCTGAGTCACTAGTGATAATATGCAGTGTTTTGCTGTTATGGTCAGTGCGTTCATCATAGCAGCTATATTCCATGATATGGCCACCTATTGCAGTGTAGATTGTGAAATTCATACCACTCTGCTCAAGTCTCCTAATACGACCACTCGAAAGAGTACTAGTCATCTTCATGTCATCGTCCGGCATCGCTTGATTCCGTGCTTCGTTCCAAGCCTGCTCTACCTTCTTATTAAACCACTTGTTGATCCATTTAAACATTTAAACGCCTTTTTCACCTATTGTTAAATCATTGACGGGTTCGTCTGATATCAACAGTATATCATCAGGATCCACTCTACGCAATGTATGTTTACCCGTTTCATCTTCAATATCGATGCCACGTGTCCATCTTCCGTGCGTAATGTAAATCCATTTGCCCACTTCAATGTCATTGTCTTTGAAATCGGGACCGATTGCATATACCTGCGCCCAACGCGGCCTGATGCCATGACTTTTCATATCGTCATTCAACAATACAATACCACTTTTAGTAAAGCGTTCGGTGAATTCCATCTTACTTACAATGATGTGTTTACCCAACGGATGGAAAGAATCTTTAGTAATTTTATGTGCGTCAAACGCTGCTTTTAACGGAGTGCTCACTTTTTAGTTGCCTTCTTGGATACTGCTTCATCCTCGTCATCTGCATCGAACATTTCTTTTTCGGCTTCTGTTAATTCGACTGGCTCATCAGCCACTAATGCGTTCATTGCAGGTGCTTGCATTGGTACTGGTGCCGTGCTAGGTGTAAGATGATCTGCTACTGAATTGTTGTATGTAGCTTTTACTCTCTTGGTGTTATCTTGAATAACTCGGTTGTTGCTGTCCACGATATCGCCGCGGGCGTTAACGTTCATGTTGCCCACTGCTCGTGTTTTTTCATGCTGTGATGATAATGAGGACATGTCTACTGACTTGCCCATTGCTGTTCTGTGAATTGCCATATGTTTCTCCTATTTTAAAAACTCATCAATTGATATATCATAGTGTATACAGTCAATTTTATGTATACCTATTAGGTATAATACATAACTGGCTACGCTGCTTCCCCTACCTACTCCCCATACAACATTGTGCTTACGCATAGTGTCTACAAGATATTTACAGTATCTCAGCAAGGGGAACATATTTCTTTCTTGGAACTTAATTAGCTCCTCGCCCACTCGTTGTAACTCGCTATCTGTTTTGCAATAGTCCAGTACTAACCTTGCAATATCTAACGACTTATACTCATCGGGCATGTACCAATTATCCTGCAATAGATTGTCAAATTCTTCTATTGACACAGTTTCTTCTACATACTTGGTAAGATGTGGTAAATTGCTTAGTTCTAGTCCAGACGCAAACGATACGTCGGCAGAAATCAATGCATTTTTGATTTCTTTATCAGGATTAGACAAGTAGATTTGACATAAATCTGACTCGTCCAATAATTGACGACTGTACATATCTGTTTTCATACGCTATGATAACACAGCTACGACAAATATGCAAGACTTATTTTGCCCGTTTAGGACTTGTTGTTATTGATTTGGATATTGTTTTGGATGTTTTGTTTCTTGTACATTTCATCCATACGCTTTGCGTATTCGTTTTTA
>Ga0209353_10002084_pt1 | contig 11057 bp, 19 predicted proteins | sample LauGreSpBDMM15SD_2_FD_187561 | JGI IMG/M metagenome (GOLD analysis project Ga0209353, IMG submission 187561) | Freshwater lake microbial communities from Lake Michigan, USA - Sp13.BD.MM15.SD (SPAdes) (version 2) | ecosystem: Environmental > Aquatic > Freshwater > Lake | place: Lake Michigan...
AGTATGCATTATACCATGAAAATGCATGTCCGTCAACCGAATTGTTTACCAGCTACTTCGATAATTGAAGTCCCAGTCCTTCCAATCCTCAGCTAGTATAGCTTCAAGATTAGTCTTTGTCTGCTCGATGTCTTGCCAATAGTAGTCATCAAGTGATTGATTGCCAAAGAAGAACCCTGCTGACGGAGGCAATAGTTCCATGGCCAGCTTACGGTTCTCTAGAACCCGCCGGCAGCGATCTAAGAGCTCCTGCAGCTGATCTCGGGATATGTTGGTTTCTTGGCACTCGTCTACACCCCCCTGACATTGCTCAACGAACCATCTGTGGATCTGATTGGCCTTGCGCCAATACATGACCTCTGATGTGACTTCTTTGATTCGCCGCCCCCTGAGTTCCGGGAACTTGCTGCTGATGTCAGCTGCGATCTCTTTGTCACCTGAGTCGCCAAAGTCCCAAAGGTAACGTTTGGCATTTAAGTACATGTCCAAGCCCATAGTCTGCTCCTAGTGTGTATGTGTAGAACAATTGTACAATCATTGAGCAATAGCGTCAATGCATTCTGGATCAATATTAGCAAATTTCTCTTTGAGTTCTTCCAGAGGTTTCTTAGCTTCTAACAGTGTAGAGTAGATCAAGTCCTCAGCTGTACCGTCTGTGAGTACAAGACGAGCGTCTTCGTACAAGCATCCGCCCAGGTAGTTAGCTGCTAGCTCTATATCATTGAACATGACACGTACACGCAGCATGAACCAATCATAGGTATAGTTGTCGATCTTACGGCAGATCTCTTCTATGTCATCATCTTCGAACTGATCACGTGGGCTGAGATCTTCCCAGGTCTTGTCTACTATGACAGTAAACGGCCCGCGTTGTTCGTTCAAGAGTTCATCGTAGTCACGCATTTAAGGCTCCTTGGTTAACAGTGTGTCTACATAGTATACGGTCAAAACAAAGCCCTAGCAACCGTTTTGGCTACTAGGGCTAGATCAAGTGTTACTTAAGTAACACTTGCCTCAACTGCTGCTGCTTAGAGGATCTTGTAGTCTGACACGCGATCCCAGCGGAAGCTGCGCCACTCACCCACATCCAAATCAAACACGGGCTGCACATCAGCATTCTGACGGCCCTCTCCCTTGGGATGCTTGCTGGCAGGCACGTAGCTTAGATCAGTGGTGCCTCTGAGCACACGTTGACTACCGTCTGCTTTGGTAAACGTTACTGCAACCTCGCCAGCAGCTAGTGCATCGCGAATCTGCTGTTTATATGCTGTAGCGTCTTCTACAGCCATGTCTTCTAGTACTAGTACTTTCATATCATTCTCCTTACTGAGTATTTAAACGTATTCTTGGTGCGACTGGCCGGAATCGAACCGGCACGCCATTATAGCGAGAGATTTTAAGTCTCTTGTGTCTACCTATTTCACCACAGTCGCTGATTTCATGGTGGGCCCGGGGAGAATTGAACTCCCACTCAATCGATTATGAGTCGACTGCTTTACCATTAAGCTACAAGCCCGACTAGACATAGTATAACACCTTTTCTCTAGGGCTGCAACTATTTTGGCTTAGTCTGTTCTTCTGCTCGGCTCTTGCTGACCACAAACTCTGTGACGGGATCCAATCGCTGCGCAAGTATCTCAGGTGCAGCAGCAGCTAAGAGTTCTAGATCATAGTCCAGGGGATAGTGCCGCAGCAGTGCAGCAGCTTGACTACGTATGACTTTGGGCATGCCGGGCGTTGCTGCAACACTTAATAAGCTTTGGAGGAACCGCCTAGTTTCACGCACTGCACGATATCTTTCGTCAGGAAGGGTCATGTCATTATCCTCTTAACAGCGGGGTCTATGCTGCGCTGGTGTTGTATCTCTTCTTGCAGCTCTCTGATGTTGTGTATGATGTCACGAACCCCGTCTACATAGCCTAGATCATAGCTAAGGTAGTTCGACCCCACAAAGAGCAGGGAGATGACAATGATCTTCATGTAAGGCCTAGGCATAATAGTAGTATAAACTGATATTTACATGTTGTCAACCAATACACACATAGTAGTGAATCTACTGTAGTACGCATACAACACACACATACGCACATAGTAGTCATATAGTGTATACACACACTACTACAACCCTAGCAGCGGGGTCTATTCTAGAAGCATAGTCTTAGATCGCTGCTATGGAAACGAATCTCCCCCACTGTGATCACTGTAGGTAAACTGTTTATACCTGAGAAACCATGGGGAAAACCATAGGCGCTAGGCCTCTACAACGGTGGGAAATGCCATCAAACGAGTCATAATCAAGGCCAGGGATTTGTAAAAACAGGGTATATTACTGTGTCGTTCACGGTGGAATGAGAGGCACTACTAAAATGGTTCTTTGCACTGATATGAAAAACTCACTACTATGTGTATAATCATATCACTAACAGCGGGGTCTATTGTCTACCCCCACAGTGTTCTTATACTATGTGTATATGTGTGTAGACTCCCTCTCTATAGCATTCTTACTACTATGTCGAGAGTACATGTAGTTGTAGTTGTGTAATGTAGACTCTGCGCATGAGTCTATACTAGCTATGCACACAGGGGTCTGTGTACTACTAGGGTTTTATATAGTGATAATCCAACCTATAACAAGTCCTAGACCAAAGCTATTAGCACACACTACTATCAATGCGGCTATGTAGTATAAGTCATCTTCTAGGAGTTGTTCTAGCGTCATTTAGGTCTTTTTGGTGTCTACTTGTGTAGTAGTAGTCTGATCTAGATTCAAGCTAAAGCGAAGTGTAGTAGCTTCTTGACTGATATGCAGTTCAAAGTCGTTGATGTTTTCAAAGCTCTTAGTCATTTCATACATGGCTAGGATCTGCTGGCGTGTGAGATTGACCACTGCGGGTGTCGTGTATTTGGTTTCTGTAAAGGGTTTATTCAACGTCTTCACCCCGGGTAATAATAACATCTGCTGGCGCTGAGATTTCTGTCTTGGGCCAACTACCTGCAAGGTCAGTGATGGTATGCAGTTGCTTGAGGTTACGCACAGGTTCTTTTAGAGTGATCTCTTGGCTGCGTGTCTGGCCATTTTGCGTCTGTGAGACTCTAAGAGTACGCCCTCTGTTTTCCAAGCTCACACGTTGTTTGATAGTCACAGTTGATGCCATAGTATATCCCCTTTGGGATATTTATCGGCCTTTGGCGTGCTCTGCTAAGACCACACGACCGCGGAGTTCTGTGGTGCTGAAGCTGTGTCTACGCTGATTAAAGTGTAGCTCTATGCCCTGACTTAGACATATATCCCGGCCCGTGAATGGCTGATCTCTGTACTCTTCACCCAGAAAACGCACGTTGATGGCCAGGGTTAATAGGATGTCTACTAGGTCTTTTTCCGTCTCATAGACCACTACACGATCCACATAGCGGCAGGCTTCCAGCTGTATCTGTCGCTCTACTATGGTCTGCACGGGCTTGTTTTTGGTATCTGGGCGGTCTATGGTGGGATCTGTCTGTAGACCCACTATGAGATAGTCACAGTGATCTCTGGCTTCTTTGAGCATGAGTATATGCCCAGCATGAAACAGGTCAAAGGTCGAGCAGGTAAAGCCTCGACGCTTAGATGGGGAATTGTGTGTAGAAGGGTGCTGCCAATGGGTCATGCAACATTGTAACAAAATCTGCGTAGTTGATCAACACCGTACCCCAATAATGTCTTTGGAAATCGTCAAAATTTGCTTGGCTCCGCAGGCCCCATGGCCAAGATTCTGCGGGGAAGTCTGCTAGGCATACGTGATGTAGGCTAGAATCCTGTGTGACATACTTGTGATATTCCATGCTGATGGGCATACAGCACATGAACTCCAATAGCTGCATACGGCGATCGGCTTTGGCTAGATCTGTGCTGCGGAATATTGCACTAGGATCACGGGTTTTATCCACGCTCATACCCGGGCTCTTGGTCTTGGTCAGACCCAATAAGAAACGGTTCTGTTGGCGTATGTGATTAAAGTCCAAGCGGAATCTTAGGCTGGTGTCCCCGGTGACTATATTGGGAACATTGACCCAACCTGGGCTACCTGTTAGTAGGCAACGGAGCTCTGTATGGGGATTGCCCATGTACCAATGCTGTAACACAGCTAGGTTTAGATTCTTGTAGTGGGCTTTGCGAACTTCACCTGACTTGTTGCAGGTTGCTATAAATTTAGGGTTTTCAAGGGTCATATGGTTACGGTGTCTTAACTGTAGTCGTCCATGTAAACAAATAATTATCTGCTAATATTACCCCAGGCTGCAAATGTGAGTAAATATGTGTATGGCAAATCCTTTAGATCAATTCACCACTTATGTAAGTCAAAACCCAGATAGTCTCACAGGCTCGGTGGCCCGTCGCAGCACAGTTAACCCTGTGGCTCGTAGGCTCACTGATGTTCTAGATGCGGCCAGCACCACTGAACCCGTGCTCAACGACTTGGTTACCATAGTAGATACCGCTGCGGTCGATCAAGATGTTCCGGCTGTTACTCCCACTATAACCCTGGCAGTGGACAGTGTAGAAGCACTCAAGGCCAGCATCTTCACTGACTTTATACAGCCCTTTATCAACACCCAAACAGCAGTCAGCCTCTTAGATGATCTTGCTGACGTTGCCATTACATCGCCCACAGTAGGGCAGGTACTCAAGTACACTGGCACTAATTGGGCCAATGGCGCTGACGCCGGAGGAGTTGGGGGCGGTAGTAATTTATTAAGTGCTCTAACTGATATTCAACTAGGTACCCTGGCCAATGGTCAGGTCTTGAAATACAACTCAGCCACAGGCAAGTGGGTCAATGGCACAGACGCCACAGCCACAGCCACAGCCATTACTGGGCTAACTGATGTAGCTATTACCACGCCAACCAATGGGCAGGTGTTAAAGTATGACACTGCTACCAGTAAGTGGGTCAATGCTGCTGACGCTCTGGCCACTACCCTAGGTGATGTTACCCTAGCTGGTACCCAGACGCTGACAGGTGAGAAGACATTCACTGGGGGTATTATCAGTAACACCTTTACCTTTGTGGCGGGTTCATCTATAAGACAAGATTCGGGCAACAGCAATATTATTGTTACTCCTCTGGCCACAGGTGCCAAATTAACCATAGGTGCCGCAGTGGGTGCCAGCACTGTCATAGCCAATAATGGGGGTGTTGCAGCCTACGAATTTAACCTTGCTGACTTCCGTTGCGCAGTGGATGTAAGTCGTACCCTGGGTAGCCCAAACTTTAAATGGGGGCAGATATACTCGTCTAGTGCTACTATCAATACCTCCGACGAGCGCAGTAAAACAGACATTGTTGACTGCCCCTTGGGCCTGGACTTTATTCTAGACCTAGACCCTAAGTTCTTTAAACTACGGGTAGCAGCTAACATTGAAGACCCTACATGGAGTCCTGACCCCAACTATGTTCCGGGCCCGGGTGATCCACTAATGCAACGCCCAAGAGCCATACCAGTGGCAGGGGTTCGTGATCACGCTGGCCTGCTGGCCCAACAGGTCAAAGCAGCCCTTGATCGTGCAGGCATCACAGATTGGGCAGGCTGGGGCCTAGACGACAAAGACGATCCTGCCAGTCGTCAGTATCTACGCTACGAAGAGTTTATAGCCCCCTTGATTAAGAGTGTACACACAGTCTGTGATAGATTAGACTCTCTTGAACAACGACTGAGTAATTTGGAAAATCCATAAATACTACTATGAAGACAATTGCTGCCCTATTCTTAGTTCTAGCATTAACAGGCTGTGCCACTGTAGACAAAGTCAAACAGATGTGGCCCAGAGCACATGATCCTGTGTTAGTTGATCGTTGGGTAGAAGCCAACATGGCTGTCACTGATGTAGACTGTACAGATGCAGGCCGTGGGTGGATTACTACAATCAAGCCCACCGAACACCTAGCACAGCTAGCAGAGTTCCGCAAGGATCCACAGGCAGTGAACATGCGTGGGCTAGCAGATCATGCCAAGAAGATGAGTCAGGGCGGTAGTAAGATGTTCTGCGAGCTAGGCAAGAAAACAGCAGCGCAACGATTAGCAGTGGCTAGAACAGCCTGGGAGGGTAGATGATGCATCCATTAGAAGTAGAGATACAATCAATAGTAGAACAGTGTCAACTAGGCAACATCAGCGTCGACGAACGCAATTATCTATTACAAGAAATACGTGATATCCGTGTAGCACAAGAATGCAGCAACGACGAACAAACATTTAGATTAGTAGTAGCAGCAGCAAATTTTGCCTTGGCCGTAGTTTAAAGTAAATAAAAACATTATGAAAATATCTGAAGTCATACAACAAGACATAGAAGTTGACGAAGCACCAGCAAGTCGCAAACTATGCACATCGGGTCGCCCAGACTCATCGTTGGGCGCCAGTAATCTTGCCAGCTGTAAAGCACAGGGTTACAGATCCAGAGACACAGGCAAAAGTCAACTCATCGGCCGCGAACGTAAAAATCTACGCGGCAGCAAACTCAAGAGTACCAAGTACGGCGGACCAATAAGCCCAACACGTACTGGCTAATTAGCGAAACTTATGGATATCAAAATAGTATTAAACCCCGGGGATGCTATTATTGCACCCCCAAACATGAAAGACCCTAGATTTAAGAAATGTGTTATATTGATGACCAAAGTCAATGAACACGGAAGCCAAGGGTTTGTTCTAAACAGAAGAACCAACCATGGTGTTAATACTTTAATCGAAGATACTGGATATTCTCTTGATGTAGATTATCCGTTATTCTGGGGCGGCCCTGTTAATCCAAATACAGTTTGGATGCTTCATGACTCTGGTTGGGGTCTTGAACAAACCATGCCTATCAATCAAGATTGGGCAATGACCAGCCATAAGAATATGTTTGAAGCTATTAAGCTAGGACATATTCCAGATCGCTTTAGAATCTTCTACGGCTTTGCAGCCTGGGGCATGGATCAGCTACAGAATGAAATCAAAGGTGACTATCCTTGGAATCATGATGCTAGTTGGCTGTTACTACACAAGCCAGATCCAGATTGGTTAGCTGACCGCGAAGAAGAAGACCTCTGGGTAGATTCAATTACTTTTGCAGCCGATCAAACAGTGGCGAACTGGCTTTAAACCTTTTCGCTGTCTTTGATAGTTGTAAACAGTTTTTGTTTTTCTGTTTTATATTTGATCCACTGTTCTTTGGCACCGTCCCATACCCACCATTTAAAAGTGAATACAAAAATTACCCCCATAGGGATCATGCCTAAAAACTGTGCGTATGGTTGAGGTGCAACAAGACTAGCACCAATAAATGAACATGAGCAGATAAAGCATTTCTGCCAAAACTCCCATTTGTTCCATTGCCACACAATAAAGTTTATTACTTCTTTCATCTTAGATTTTTTCACCTTTCGCAAATCCACGAAATCTTAGGAATCTAGGGAAACGCAACGACCATACTTCTTCACTGTCTTGACTCTGAGTAGTTGCATCTGCTCGGACTTCTACAACTTGACCAATGATTTGATCTTTTGAAGCCCAAAACTCATCACGATCCGTATCCGTAAAACCAGAACCTACGTTAACACGAATCTTCTTGCCATCGTCTTCGCCCTCACAAATAAATGCACCCAACTTGCCTACGTTCTTGCCTGTGCCTTCTTCAATGGCTACCACTGCTAGACTTACTTCGATGAACGGCTTTTGTTTGAGCCAACTCGATGAACGTTTGCATTCATAAGGAGCATCAACATCCTTGATCATAATGCCTTCGTAGCCTGCTTCAACCATTTGCTTGTTGAAGTCTTGAAATTCAACTTTACCAACCATTGTTTCAAGATCAACTTCGATCCACGGCACCAGCAACATACAGCCGCTGTCTTCGATGATGTTATTGAAGTTAGTCTTGATAAAGTTCAAACGTCGACGTTGGCCCATAGAGCTAACACCTTCTTTGAACTCAGCAAGTGGAATGATATCAAAGATGTTAAGCACAGCATCGCTGGCTTCTACGTTGTCTTTGCGATGTACCTGAGTCATTAGCTCTTGAAAGCTATTGCTCATAATTTCGCCGTCAATGACATAGCTACGTGCAAAGTTGTCTAACTGTGTTTCAAGATATGCAGTGATGTGCGGGAAGTTAACAAGCTCTTTGCCGTTGCGTGTGTACATGACAACTGTACGTGATTCAAAGTCCACAACAGTCAAACAACGCACACCGTCTAGTTTCTTTTGCAGGATCTTCTTGCCCGCAATCTTCTTTTCGTGCTTGGCACCGTCATGTGCTAGCATACATTCGAACACAGGTACAGAGTACTGTGGCATCTTTAGTTTCTTGGCAACTGTATTAATAGTGCTTTCACCAAAGCCTGCTCGCATGTCTTTGATAAGGATGCGACGATAGAAGCCGTTCCATTGTTCCTTGGTAGCAACACTCATGGCTAACAAAATAGCATCACGAGCAGCGTGTCCAGTTAGTTGACGACGGTACAGGCTTTCAGCTAATTGTTTGAAGCCAACCCATGGAAGGCCCTGTCCGTCTGATGTTTCTTTAGTAGGGACCTGCTTGACACCAAACGTATATAGTTTGTCAGTGGCCATGCGTAGACCTTCGAAGAACTCATCTAGTCCTTCGGTCATAGCATCAGCAATGATTTGTTCTTTGGCTAAGCGACTATTGTCTGCTTCTAATTTAGCAATGATTGCTTCGGGTTGTGTACGCACGGTCACTCCTAACTGTTAATTAATCTATATTATACGATCAAACAGTCTAGGAGTCAACCGTGGTTACTTACCCAAATAATCAGCCCAACTTGGATGACCTAAGTGGAAGCCCTTGTCACGGCGCTTCTCAGCAAGTTCATAGTAGTCTGGCTTGTAAGGAATGGTTTTTGGCTTCAACTTAGTTGTAGCTGCTTTCCTATAGTTACAGGGTTTACATGCTGTAGTTAAATTGAGCCATGAACTCTTACCACCCTGACTAACAGGATGAACGTGATCAAGGGTAGCTGTGTCGTCTTTGCAAGTGACACCGCAGTATTGGCAGGTGTACCGGTCTCGCAAGAACACGTTTCGTTTTGTTAAACGAACAATGGGTTTCTTTTTATAGTAATCATTTAGGATTAAAATAGCCGGAACTCGCGTTTCCCAGGTTGCCGAATGGACAATCCAGTCTTCGTGCCACTCGAGGACCCTGGCCTTTTCTAGGACCATATATCGAATTGCTTCTTGCCAGTTGACCGTGGATAATGGTAGTAGGCTCACTGGTTGCGCATCAGCGTTTAAAATTAGTGTATCTGACATTTTGTTTCTATTGGTTACAAAGACTATTTAAGCGATTACTATACTGCCTTTTTACTTGACACGCAAGCTCTATCTGTATAAAATACACGTATGAGCAAAATATTGATCACCGGAGCAGCAGGCTTTTTGGGTAGAAATTTAACAGACTATTTGCAAAACACCTGCGATCTGATCCTAACAGATCAACATCCCGATAAGTGGACACATCAACAACTAGAGCCTCGTAACACTGCCAACATAACGTATGCAGACATCGACACCGATCATGCTGTCCTAGGTAATCTGCTAGAAGGAGTTGATGTTGTAATACATTGTGCCAACAAGGCTCGTATTGATCCTAGTTGGTTAACGTATTCGGAATATTATCTTACTAACGTAACTAGCACTCACAGATTCTTTGAGCTGTGTCAGGCCAAGAAGGTCAAGAAGTTTATCTATATTAGCAGCAGCTCTGTCTACGGCAACAATGGCCAGACCGTACAAACAGAAGACGGTCCACTAGTTCCTAGCAGTCCTTATGCAGTCAGCAAGCTAGGCGCAGAATGGGCTCTCCGTGTTCAAAGCCAAAAGGCTTGGATCACAGAACTAATCATCGTTCGTCCATTTACTATGTACGGCAAGTACATGGACTACAGTGCCAAAGCATTGATGATACCTAAATTCTTTAAGTGCCATGTTGAAGGCGACCCGTTGTTACTTCACGGCAACGGAGAGCAGACACGAGACTTTCTCTGTGCCAGTGATGCAGTAGTAGGAATTGGATTATTAATAGAACACGGCGAGCGTGATAGAGTGTATAATTTAGGTTCAGGCACCTCCACTGGTATAAAGCAGATAGCCGATGCTATCAGTCTAAATCAGATCAAGGTATCGGATAGAATAGGACAGGTACAATCCACACTAGCGGATATATCTAAACTAAGAGCATTAGGGTTTGATCCTAAGACAGATGTGGTAGAGTGGGCAACTGCTCAAATTGCAAATTTTAATCAAAGTAAAGGAAAGTAAATGAGTTTAATCCCAATGGTGGTTGAGTCCACAAGCAAAGGCGAACGTGCCTATGATATCTACAGTCGCTTGTTGAAAGAGCGTATTGTGATGTTAAATGGTCCTGTGGAAGATATGATGGCCAATACTATTGTTGCTCAACTATTATTCCTTGAGTCGGAAGACGCAACCAAAGACATTAGTTTGTTTATTAATAGTCCAGGCGGCACAGTCACATCTGGCCTAGCTATCTATGATACCATGCAATTTATTAAATGTGATGTGTCAACTTACGTTATGGGACAGGCCTGTAGCATGGGTTCGTTCCTATCACAAGCAGGAGCCAAGGGCAAACGCTTTGTGTTGCCAGAAGCACGAACAATGATCCATCGTGTTAGTTCTGGTACACGTGGTACCAGTGGAAGTGTTCACGTACAAGATCTACAGTTTGAAGATGCTAAACGCAGCTTTGAAGAAAGCAAACGCATCAACGAACGACTGACACAATTGTATGTGCGTCATAACACAGCAGGCAAGACCTATGAGGAACTATTTGATACTATGAAGTTTGATACGTTCTTAAGTTCAGCAGAAGCCGTTGAATACGGCCTTGCTGATAAGATTATTGATAAACGGCCTTAAGCGCAACGATTAGATTTTCGATCATCCCATCGTCATGAAACGGAGTAGGTGCAAAACGTAACCGCTCCGTTCCCACATCAACTGTGGGATAGTTAATAGCCTGTACGTAGATGTTATGCTCGTTTAACAGA
>Ga0209353_10002086_pt1 | contig 11047 bp, 4 predicted proteins | sample LauGreSpBDMM15SD_2_FD_187561 | JGI IMG/M metagenome (GOLD analysis project Ga0209353, IMG submission 187561) | Freshwater lake microbial communities from Lake Michigan, USA - Sp13.BD.MM15.SD (SPAdes) (version 2) | ecosystem: Environmental > Aquatic > Freshwater > Lake | place: Lake Michigan, USA...
AAAATGAATGTTCGTGTTTGGTCTCCAACAGCTGGAACTACAGTTCGTTTGAAAGTTGAAGTTAGTACAAATGCTGCTCAATCTGTAGAGGCAGATGCTGTAACAACTGTTGCAAATGGATGGCAAACATTAGAGTTTAACTTTAATAATCAAGCTACAGGTACAGCTGCCTTCAACGCGGCTTTCCCATATAATAAAGCAACTATTTTCTTCAACTTTAACGTTGTTGGTAGTGGTCAAACGTATTATTTTGATGATTTGAAATTTGGAGCAACAGTTATTGTATTAACTCAAATGAGTTTACCAGTTACTTTTGATTCTACAACGGTAGACTATGGTTTAATTTCTTTTGGAGGTACTGCTTCAACTTTAGTAGTTGATCCAACATTATCTACTAACAATGTGGCTAAAGTTGTTAAACCTGCAGGAGAAACTTGGGCTGGAACAACAGTAACAAATGCTGCTGGGCAAGGATTTAGCCCTGCTATTCCTTTCACTGCTACGGAAAGAAAAATGAATGTTCGTGTTTGGTCTCCAACAGCTGGAACTACAGTTCGTTTGAAAGTTGAAGTTAGTACAAATGCTGCTCAATCTGTAGAGGCAGATGCTTTAACAACTGTTGCAAACGGATGGCAAACATTAGAGTTTAACTTTAATAATCAAGCTACAGGTACAGCGGCTTTCAATGCTGCTTTCCCATATAATAAAGCATCTATTTTCTTCAACTTTAACGTTGTTGGTAGTGGTCAAACGTATTATTTTGATGATATGAAATTTGGAGCGTCTTTAGGACTTTCATCTTTTGAAGCTTCTAAAGTAAAAATGTATCCAAATCCAACTTCTTCAGTTTTCACAATTGAAGCAAATGAAGTTATCGAAAGTGTTTCTTTATACAATGTTTTAGGTCAAGAAGTAGTAGCGAAAAATCCTAATAGTAATGTTGTTACTTTAGATATTGCAAATCTTCAAACTGGAGTTTATGTTGTAAAAACAATGATTGGTGGTGTTTCATCAACTTCAAGAATTGTTAAAAGATAAGTTTAGCTTCTAGTTTTATTAATAAAAACACGTTCTGAAAAGAACGTGTTTTTTTGCTTTAGTCCAATTTGTTTGTCTTTTATAATTGTTTTAGTATCTTTATATCTGAATTTTTTATAACCTATTTTAAATGTTAAAAATTAAATTTCCTCAATTTCTACTAATTGTTTTAAGTGCCGTTTTCTCTTATTGTCAAGAGTTGCCTCCGATTGTAAAATACAATCCAACAACGTATGGTGCAGGAAATCAAAATTGGATGATTTCTCAAGATAAAAACAATTTTATTTTCTTTGCAAACAATGATGGACTATTAGAATTCAATGGGTCCAATTGGACTTTATATCCTTCTCCAAACGAAACAATTATTCGTTCCGTAAAAGTAATTGACAACAAAATTTATACGGGTTGCTATATGGAATTCGGATATTGGGTTCGGCAATCAAACGGTCAATTAAAATATACATCTCTGAGTAAAGCTATAAAAAGCAAAATTCAAGATGATGAGCAATTTTGGAATATTCTTAATTATGATCAATGGATCTTGTTTCAATCCCTAAATAAGATTTTTATTTATGATACAAAGTCTGGTAAATTTAATATTATTACCCCAAAAAATGGAGTTGTTAAGTCTTTTAGAACTAATAATTCTATCTATTTTCAAACTATAGGTGAAGGGCTTTATGAAATTGAAAATGGAAATAGTAAATTGATTTCCAATAATCCGATTCTTCAAAATAGTAGAATTGTTTCGATATTCCCTACTGTTGAAGGCTTATTAATTCAAACTCAAAATAAAGGACTTTTTAAGTTGATAGGATTAAATTTATCTCAATTTTCTCTTGATGCTGACGGTGCAATTAAGTCAAATACCATCTATAGCAGTCAAGTTTTGTCTGATGGAAGTTTTGCTTTGGGAACGGTTTCCAATGGAATTTTTATTTTATCGAAAGAAGGAAAAGTTAAATATCACATTACTCAAAATAGAGGTTTAAGTAATAACACTGTTTTGTCATTGTTTGAAGATTCTGATAAAAATTTATGGATTGGTTTGGATAATGGTGTAAACTGCATTAATATTCAATCACCTATAAGGAGTTTATCGGATAATACTGGAATGTTAGGAACTGTTTATGCATCAGTTTCTCATAATGGAAAATTATATATTGGAACCAACCAAGGTTTATTTTATAAAAACTTTGGAACAAATGATGAATTTCAATTTGTGAATGGAACAAAAGGACAAGTTTGGTCTTTATTTGAATACGAAGGAACACTTTTTTGTGGTCACGATTCAGGGACTTTCGTAGTTGATAATGGGAATGCAAATCCGATTTTTTCTCAATCTGGAACTTGGAAATTCTCTACGGTTCCAAATCATAAAAACATGCTCTTGCAAGGGAACTATTTCGGTATTTCTGTTTTAGAAAAGGTAAATAATAGATGGTTTTTCAGAAATAAAATTTCTGGATTTGATTATTCATCACGTTATTTTGAAATTACGAATTCTTTAGATGTTTATGTAAGTCATGAATACAAAGGCGTTTTTCGATTAAAATTAGATGACAAGCTCTTAAAAATAAATAATTTCTTTACTTATCAAACTCCTACTAAAGGAAAAAATGCTAGTTTGGTAAAATTTAATAATGTGATTTACTACGCTTACAAAGAAGGTATTTTCAAATTAAACACAATTTCTAAGGAATTTGAAAAAGATATATTGTTGAGTTCTGTTTTTGAGAAAGACGAATATACTTCAGGTAAGATGATTGTTGATAATTCCAATAAAATCTGGTTGTTTTCGAAAAATTATATTCACTATTTTACGTTAAGCAAATTAAGTTCCGATTTAAAACAAAACAATATCCCCATTCCATCTGCATTAACCAATTCTATGTTAGGTTTTGAAAATATATCCCAACTTTCAAATTATGGTTATCTCATAGGAACCACGAACGGTTATTATACTATTAATATTAATGATTTAAGTTTTAAAAACTATACGGTTTCCATTTCAAATATTAGTATTAATAAATTAAACGAACAATCTTTTAATGCTTCAATTTCCGAATCTGGTGAGTTTAAATATGCTGAAAACAATATTACTTTCAATTATACTGTACCTGAGTATAATAAATACATAAATGCAGAATACCAGTATTTGTTAGAAGGAGTTCAGGAGGATTGGAGTGAATGGAATGCAAAATCAACTGTGAATTTTAAAAATTTATCTCCTGGAGATTATACTTTTAAGGTTAGATCTAAAATTGCAAATTCGTCGCCTGAAAACATGGCAACCTATAGTTTTACAATTTTAAAGCCATGGTACATAACCAATCTTGCTCTAATTTTTTATATAATTATAATTTTGATTATGGCTCATTTTATTAATAAAGCCTATAAAAAACACTACAACAAACAACGTGAAAAATTAATTGAAGAAAATAATTTATTACTTGAGATTAAAGAATTAGAAAATTCTCAAGAGCTTATGAAAGTCAGAAACGAACAACTTTCTCAAGATGTAGATACTAAAAATAGAGAATTAGCAGTTTCGACAATGAGCCTAATCAAGAAAAATGAATTGTTGGCTTTAATCAAGGAAGATTTAAAAAATACTTCTGATGATGGTTCCAAAAGTATCAAATCGGTTATTACTAATATCACTAAAAACATATCGGAAGAGGATTCATGGCAAGTATTTAAAGAAGCTTTTGACAATGCGGATAAAGACTTTTTAAAGAAAGTCAAATCGGCTCATCCTTCTTTAACACCCAATGATTTAAGACTATGTGCTTATCTTAGATTGAACCTATCTTCAAAAGAAGTTGCCCCTTTAATTAGTATTTCTGTTCGTAGTGTTGAGATAAAACGCTATCGTTTGCGTAAAAAAATGGAATTATCACATGAACAGGGGCTCGTGGAGTATATTTTATCTATATAGTTGTGGTAATTGTTTTTTGTATTAACTATACATAACCACAACATTTCAATTGATCACTCGTTTTTAAATTATTTAAAACACTTTATTTTTTTTTAAATTAATACTAAGAATGCCAATAATTACTGACTATTATGCTGTATTGTAAATAATCATTCTTTTTTTTTTAATTGTATGTTTTTTGTTGTGGTTCTTTTTAAATTTTTCTCATTTCTTAACAATATTTTTATATTTCTTAAAACAAACCAAATTATAATTATGAAATCAAAATTATTACTAATTACTTTTATTTTAATTTCTTCATTAGGGTATTCCCAAATGTTAGAAATTAGTGGAAGGGTAATCGATGCAAAATCTAATACACCCTTAGTAGGTGTTAATGTAGAAATCCAAAACACATCGCAATTCTTTAAAACCGATGTTGATGGAAATTTCATTTTTTCCAAAGTCCCTTCTGGATCTAAACTTATTTTTAGTTTTATAGGTTATAAAAACTATGAACTTAATGTTACCAAATCTCAAAAACTTACTATTGAAATGCAAGCTGCTTCTGAATCATTAGAAGAGATTGTTGTTATTGGTTACGGTTCTAAAAAGAAAAGAACTGTGAGTGGATCTGTAGGTTTTGTATCAAATAAGACTATTGAAGAGTTGAAACCAATAAAAATTGAGCAAGCTTTACAAGGAACAGTTGCAGGTGTTGCTATAACAAGTGGATCTGGTGCTCCTGGTTCTGGTTTTGCAATTCGAATTCGTGGAATTTCTTCGAACGGCGATAATGCACCTTTAGTAATCATTGATGGTTATCTTGGTGGAGATTTAGGGATATTAAATCCAAATGATGTTGAAAGCATTACCGTTTTGAAAGATGCTCAAGCTGCTATTTATGGTGCTTCTGGTGCAAATGGTGTAATATTAATTACAACCAAAGCGGGTAAGAAAAATACCAAAACCAAAGTAACTTTCAATTCATACCTTGGTTCTCAAGAAACAACTAAAAAAATGAATTTACTAAATGCTACGGATTATGCACTTTTACTTAACGAAAGTTATGGAAACGGAGGACAAGCATTGCCTTATCCGATAGTAACTGGTTTAGGAAAAGGAACCGATTGGCAAAATGAAGTTTTTAATAAAGCGCCAATTGTCAGTAATGATTTTTCTATTTCAGGTGGTTCTGACAAAATAACGTATTCATTTAGTGGTTCGGATATCTACCAACAAGGAATTATTGGAGGTGGAAAATCGGATTATAAAAGAAATACCGCACGTTTGTCTTTAGGTGTTGATTTCTCAGATAAAATTAAATTATCGTCTTACTTTACATATACCTATCTTGATAGAGATTCTTTAAATGAAAATGGTTTGGGTTCTGTATTGTTCAATGCTTTAAATACGCCTTCAACTTTAACTCCTTATGATTCTAATGGTGATTTTACGTTAGTACCAAGTACAACAGGTTTTGGTATTGAAATTATCAACCCTTTGGCTCAAATTGAAAACACCTATAATGATTATAAGTTGAGAAAATTAAATGGTGGTTTTACTTTAAACTATGATGTTGTAAAACATTTTAAATTTACTACTATAGTAGGTTTTAGTACTGCAAATAGTAAAGGCAAGAATTTTAGCAAAAAAGTTAATTATGGTGGAAAAGTATTTGACGTTACTAGAAGCAGTGTCAATCAGAATGCAATTAATAATAATGATTATAATTTTGACGCTTACGGAACGTATGACAATACCTTTTTAGAAGACCACAAAATTAAAGTAACTTTAGGAACATCGGTTTATAAAGAATTTGGCTCGGGACTATTCGCAACTGGGTTTGATGTGCCAAATAATTCTTGGGAATTTGCCGATATTGCATTGGCAACAGGGACGAGCGTTGCTGGTGTTAGAGATGTTGGGTCTTATGGTTATGATGAAAGAAGATTGTCACAATTTGGTAGATTTGAATATGAATTCAAAGGCAAGTATTTGTTTTCAGCTATGTTAAGACGTGATTTATCTACAAAATTTGGACCGGATAATAGAGTCGCTATTTTTCCTTCTTTCACTGCTGGTTGGATAGTTTCGGATGAAGACTTCTTTAAAAAAGACGGTTTATTCAATTTTGTTAAATTAAGAGCTAGTTACGGTTTATTAGGAAACGACAAAATTGGTAACAATCGTTATGTTGGTAGTCTAACTGGTGAGGGTGTTTATCTATTTGATGGAACGTTATCAACTGGAGTTGCTGCAGGTGTTTTGCCAAACCCAGAAATTAAGTGGGAAGCCGATGAAAAAATAAATGTTGGTATAGATTTAAAATTATGGAATAATAAAATAGATATTACTTCAGATTATTTTATTGATACTCGTAAAGATCTTTTAATTTCAAATATTCCAGTCTCAGGAATTACAGGAGTTTATGCGCCAGGTTCGGGTTCGCCAACTGTTAATGCAGGAACAGTTAGAAATAAAGGGTTTGAATTTTCAATTAATTATAAAGATAAAATAACCAATGATTTCAATTTTGGATTAGGTTATAATGTTACAACAATAAATAATAAAGTATTAGAAGTAGCGAATAGTACTGGTTATATAGAAGGAGGTCTTTTTGGTGTTAGTCAACCTGCGCCATCTAGAATGGAAGTTGGACATGCAATAGGTTATTTCTTAGGATACCAAACCGATGGTATTTTCCAAAATCAAGCTGAAATAGATGCACATCCTTCTCAAGCGGCATTAGGTTCTGCAACTTCACCTGGTGATATTCGTTACAAAGATTTGAATGGTGATGGGTTTATTACTTATAAAGATAAAACAGATTTGGGTAATCCAATTGCCGATTTTACAATGGGATTCAATTTAAATTTAAATTATAAAAATTTTGATTTTGTAGCCTATACTTATGCTTCTATTGGAAACGAAATGGTTAGAAATTACGAAAGAACTTTGGCAAATGTGAACCGCTCTAATTATATATTAGGGAGATGGACGGGAGAAGGAACAAGCAATTCTGTTCCAAGAGTTACAACCGCAGCAACAAATAATAATGTATTTTCAGATTATTTTGTAGAAGATGCTTCTTTCCTAAGAATCCAAAATATTCAATTCGGTTATACATTGAACAAAACGCTATCTGAAAAATTCAAAATCAGTAAATTGAGATTGTATGCAGGTGTAAATAATTTATATACTTTCACTAAATACAGAGGTTTCGATCCGGCTGCAAATGATGGTTCTCCAATTGGTGGTGGAATCGATTCAGGATTTTATCCAACACCAAAAACCTACATGATGGGTCTAAATGTTAATTTTTAATACTTATAAAATGAAAAAATACATAATAAAATCGAGTATTGCCATTGCACTTTTTGCAACATTAAGCATTTCTTGTTCTGACAATTTTATTGAAAGAACACCAGTATATTCTATCGATTCTGAGAATTATTTTAATTCAAAAGCAGATTATGATAACGCTTTAGTTGCGGCTTATGATTTGTTAAATTCTTCTTATATCAACGTGATGTTAGGAGAAATTGCATCCGATAATACTTTGTCTGGTGGTGAAAGCGCTACCGATGTAATCGGAATTCAACAAATTGATGAAATGACGCACACGCCTCAAAATAGCAATTTGAAAGACCTTTGGAACTGGATGTTTGCAGGGGTAAACCGAGCAAATTACATCTTGGAATTTAAAGATAAGACCGATTTTTCAGGTAAGAACCAAGTAATCGCTGAAGCAAGATTCTTGAGAGCGTATTATCAATTTGAATTGGTGAAATTTTTTGGAGGTATCCCAATGAAAGGGGATGCCCGTTTCAAAATAAACGATGAAAAATCTATTCCTAGATCTTCTGCAACTGCAGTTTACGCTTCAATTGAAGTTGATTTGCAATATGCAATTGACAATTTGAATCCTGTAGCTGCTCAAAAAGGTAGAGCGACTAAAGGAGCTGCACAAGCGCTTCTTGGAAAAGTATTTTTATACCAAGATAAATTTGTAGAAAGTGCTTCAGTATTAGAAGGTTTAATTACATCTAACACTTACTCTTTAGTTTCAAACTACAATTCTATTTTTGAAAATGCAGGTGAAAATAATGCCGAATCAGTATTTGAAGTGCAATATACAGATGCAGAAGGAGCTAGTTTTGATTGTCTTCAATGTAGTGAAGGTAATGTGGCTGTAGGTTTCAACGGAATTAGAAATTATACTGGACCACTTTTTGATTCTGGTTATAGTTTTAATGTTCCAACGCAAGAAGCCTATAATGCATTTGAAACAGGAGACAGCAGAAGAGATGTTGCCTTATTAAATATTGTTACTTGGGCTGCTTCAAATACCGGCGTTTCTTATGGAACAGGTTACAAACATACCGGTTTCTTCAATAGAAAATATATTGCCCGTCAGGGTGATGCAAATGTAGGGGATCAAAATCTTACTAATCCAAATAATTATCGTTCTATTCGCTATGCTGATGTATTGTTAATGGCCGCTGAAGCAAATAGTCGTTCTGGAAATAATTCAAAAGGTCAAGAATATTTAAATAAAGTGAGAGACCGAGCATTTGGAGATACCAATCACAGAATAACGGTTACTGGACAGGCTTTAACTGACTTTATTTGGAATGAAAGAAGAGTGGAATTACTTGGTGAAGGACATCGTTTCTTCGATTTAGTTCGTACTGGAAAAGCAGTTGGGAAAATAACTGGATTTACAGCTAATAAAAACGAAGTCTTCCCAATTCCTTTCGAAGAAATTCAGTTTTCAAATGGAAACTGGCAACAAAACACTGGATATTAAAAAATTAGAACTATGAAAAACATAAAATTTATAATTAGCATTTTTGTTTTGACAATCCTTTTTGGATGTTCAAAAGACACTAAAGATCTAGATTTAGAGGCTATTGCAGCACCTGTAAATATATCTGCAAAAATTTCAATAGCACCTGATAATACAGGAAATGTAACCATTATCCCTATTGGAGAAGGAGTTTCTCAATTTGAAGTATATTATGGTGATACAACTGTTGAACCTGCATTACTTGGAGCTGGAGTTGCAACTACACATAGATATGGTGAAGGAATTTTTACAGTAAGAATTGTTGGAATTACGGTAAACGGAAAAAGATCTGAATTTACTAAAGTAATTACTATTTCGTTCTTTCCTCCAACAAATCTTCAAGTTACAGTGGCCGTTTCTACATTAAATACAATGGATATAAATGTAACAGCATCGGCAGATTTTGAAACGAATTTCAAAATTTACTATGGTGAAAACCCAAATGAAATTCCTGAAACATTTTTGCAAGGAGAAACAAAATCACATACGTATACCAACCCAGGTACCTACCAAGTAAAAGTTTATGCGGTGAGTGGAAGTGCACAATCTCTAGTTCCTTTTACACAAATGGTAACTGTCACTCGTTCGGTTTTGGTTCAATTGCCATTGGATTTTGATTCTACTACTTTACCGTATACTTTCCTAAATTTTGATGGTGGTAACACTACAAGAGTTGCTAATCCTTTCTCTACAGGAATTAACACAACCCCTTTTGTAGCTAAAATGGTTAAAGGACCAGGGCAAGTATGGGGTGGAAGTCTAATTGCACTTTCTTCTCCAATTAATTTTTCTGTAAATAAAAAATTCAAAGTAAAAGTATATTCTCCAAGAGTTGGTGCTAAATTATTATTGAAAGTGGAAAATTTAACAAATGGTGGAATCTCATTTGAAAAAGAAGTTACTTGTACTGTTGCAAATGCTTGGCAAGAATTAACTTTTGATTATACTGCAATATCAACTACAAATTCGTATCAAAAATTGGTATTCATCTTTGATTTAGGTACAGTTGGTGATGCTTCTGCAAACTATACGTTCTATTTTGATTCAATAATCCTGACTAACTAACACCTATGATAGTTACTATTCATAACTTAACAATTACTAAAATGAAAAAAATAATTATAAATGTAGTGTCCGTTTTTACACTGTTTTTGATGGCAAGTTGTCAAGAAGAATCAAAATCTTTTGGTTCTTTAGACACTCCAGCTAATCTAGTTGTTACTGCGCAAATTATTGGACAGAATTCTACTAATGCCTTGAACGGTGACGGTACCGGTAAGGTTTTATTTACCGCTACTGCAGACAATGCAATTTCATATCGCTATGTTTTTGGTGATGGCTCATCAGTAAATTCCCCTTCAGGGATTTATGAAAAACGCTACAATCAAGTAGGATTAAATACGTATACGGTTACAATTATTGCAACTGGAAAAGGTGGTATTGCTGCGACTACAACAAAGGAGGTAACGGTTTTAAGCAATTTTGAAGACGCTGAGGCTGTAAGTTTCTTAACTGGTGGTTCTCAAAAAACTTGGTATTGGTCAGCTTCTGAAACGGGTCATCTAGGTGTTGGTCCTAACAATACTGATGCTGCAGAAAATTATTATGCAAAATGGTATCAAGCAGTTCCATGGGAAAAGGCAGGATCTTCCGAAAGTTCTTGTTTGTATGGAAATGAATTGACTTTTTCATTAGTAGGAAATCAATTGAAATATCAATTGGACAACCATGGTCAAACCTTTTTTAATAAAGATTTTCAAAGTGTTGCAGGTGGATCAGCAGGTTACGATTCTTGTTATAGTTTTGATGCAACAGGATTAAAAAATGTAAATTTAGGACCTTCTGAGTCTCTAGTAATGGCTAATCCTGACTATTTAATCCGAACAAGAGGGACAATGATGAATTTTTCTGATGGAGGTTTTATGGGGTATTATATAGGACAAAGTTCGTATGAAATTCTTTCAATTTCTGCTACCAGAATGACAGTTCGTGCCGTAATGGGAGGAAATCCTGCATTAGCTTGGTACCATACTTTCACAACAATTCAACCAACTCAAGATGCTACGGATTATACTAACCTTGTGTTTTCTGATGAATTTTCAACTGATGGCGCTCCAGATGCAACAAAATGGGGTTATGATTTAGGTGCTGGCGGTTGGGGTAACGGCGAACTTCAAAATTATACAAACAGCTCTAATAATGCTGTTGTTCAAGGAGGAAATCTCGTTATCACTGCA